>LWDU01042155.1_pt1 | contig 139095 bp, 150 predicted proteins | sample 727161 | NCBI WGS metagenome assembly LWDU01 (sample SAMN04566230, study PRJNA314399) | hydrothermal vent metagenome | isolation source: deep sea hydrothermal plume seawater | place: Mexico: Gulf of California, Guaymas Basin | collected 2004-07-11
TAGGCGTTTGTGGCGTGCCGCTTTCTTTTAAGTATTCAGGTGATGCGCAAACAATTAAGCGACTGGATGAAAGCTTTAATGCCACGGCACTAGTGTCTTCCAATTCACCGACATGAAAGGCAAGATCCATTCCCTGATCTACTAGATTCTCAAAATCATCAGACAAATTTAATTCAATAGCGACATCGGGATATTGTTTTTTATAATCTTTAATCGCGCGCGCAATATGAAACGATCCAAACGAAGGTGGTGACATGATTCGTAATGTGCCGATGGGATTATTTTGTAAATCGGATACGCATTGTTCGGCTTCTTCTACTTCAGTCAGGATATCTATAATTTTTTTATGATAAGCGCTGCCGACTTCAGTGAGACTATGTTGTCGCGTAGTTCTGTTTAGGAGTCTTGCGCCGAGACTGTCTTCCAGATCGCGAATGAATTTTGAACACATAGTATTGGAAATATCGACTTCCTCTGCCGCAGCGGCAAAGCTACCGAGTCTGACTACGGCGGCGAATACTTTCATGCTGGTTAATCTATCCATTGTCACACAACCTTAATTATTTCCTATTTGGAATGAGTCTATGAACTGTATGCGTCTTGTTCGTTTATGCCATCGTACCTATATTTATCAACAGCAACATTTACTTAGGAGTACTTAAAATGAAATATACTAAATCTTTGATTTTTATATCACTTTTGTCTTTAATTTCAAGCTATGCTGCATCAACTACTGCGGGAAGTGCCGAATTACAACGGCTTAATTCCAGATGGGTAAGCAGCTTTGATAAGGGTAACACAGAAGCATTAATGAGCTTATATACCGAAAATGCAGTTGTGTTTCCACCTACTGCAATTACAGGTTATCTGAAAGGTTTAAAGGAAATGGGTATTACTGAATATTCTATTTCTAATGTAGATACGGAGATTAAAGGAGATATCGCTTACGAAACTGCACTTTGGGAAGCGACGCGTATAGGTGCTAACGGCACCATCTTCAATTTTGAAGGTAACATTACTAATGTTCTGGAAAAGCAGAATGATGGTAGTTGGAAAATCAAGTTACAAAGCTGGAATTAGTCCCCCCTATAAGGATAGCCTGCAGATTTATTAATTGGTACACAAGGATGTGTATTTAATAAAAAAATCAGGAAGGCTTTAATAGACCATTGACTATATCGGTTTGTGTTAATAAGCCTATGAGTTTGTTGTCATTGTTTACTAAGGGTAGTTGTCGAATGTTTTTATCTATTGTAAACATCACTGCTTCATCTATAGAAGCATCACTGCGAATGGTGTAGGTTGGGCTAGTCATGAAATGATCGATAGATATTTTGTCCCAGACGACATCATTCATCATGTCGGCCAATATAGATACCATGTCACGTTAAGTTATAATGGCTATAGGTGTATTATTTTCAGTTATTATCAAACTGGATAATCGTTTACTACTTAAAATTTGTACAACTTCATTTAATGAAACATCGGAAGCGCAACTGATCACGTTTTCAGTCATAACTTCAGATACATAAATTTCTGTCATGGGAATTCTTATTTAATATTAAGCATTTTTAATACTAGTATTAGTACATTAATAGTGATCTGGTCGATATTCATGAAGATGGATACATGCTTCTTGTAAACCAATATCGCAAGCACGCTTAACATATTGATAGGCTTTAACATCATTACGTTCAACACCTTTAGCAAATCGATGTAGTGAACCTAATCGCGCACAGGCAAGTGCAACATTGTTGTTGCATTCATTGCCAAGTAAATCATGTAAGTTTCGACAAGCATTACGTAGATCGTCATCGCAAGCTTCTTCCCAGTATTGTGATTGAGTGCCAGGATGATTTTTTCCAAGATGTCCAAAAGTTTGCCAGCTAAAAAATAGTGCTATCCAGATAGCCATAAAAACAATATTTAATTTTTTTGCATACATCGATAATGTTAAAAATTCAGGCCATAGCTTCCCTAAATTTATTCTATTACCGAGATGATCAAGAAAAATAATACTTAGGTTCAATAGTGGTATGGCGAGTAATTTATCGTAAAACGTAGGTGCGCCGAAGTATTCTAAAATTTCAAATAAGAGCATCACGCTCAAGCCATATAACAAACCGAAAAGAAGTTTTCCGGTATTTGTTTTTGGTGATGTTACCGGGTCTGTTACTAGTAAATGCAATCCTAGAAAAACGGCAATAGGTATATCTGAAGTATAAAAAAAGTAAATGCCGGTAAATTGATAATAGATTGCACCTAGCACTAATAGTGAAATGACAGTAGCAAGCGTTACCAGTGTGACGTGAAATAGATATTGAACAATTAGACCAAGAATAAAAATTTCCAGATAAATATGCGGCGGTGTATTTAATGTATTTGATATCTGACTGCCCCAACTGATATCGGTGGTGCCGGTAATGATTAACAATAATGAAGCAACAGATAATGAAATTGCAGAAGGATTAAAGATGTGTGTTTTCCGTCCATCCTTGGTCCAAGTGAAGTATTCTTTAGCGAGTATACCAAAGGTGATCATGATGAACTGGTAATAAAACCAGTCATCCTGAAACCAGAGAAATAAATTGGTGCTAAAAATAATAGGGAACCGACCAAAACCGATGATAAAGGGTTTGCCTTGATACCAACGAAAACATAAGTCAAAAATATGTACGTAGACTAATTGGCCAATGATTAGGATGGCTTGATCGTAAACTTGCGGCCAGTACCATCCCCAGTAAGCAAAAATACAAAGATGCATGAGCATTTGTACGTAATGCGGTTTTGCAATAATGATGAGAATAGATGCTTGTTTATTTTGTCGGAATTGGACGAAACTACTTATGGCGTAGAATAAAATCAGAAGCCCGGTTGTTACCCAGAATGTGTATAGCAATGTTTCATTAGCTTGAACGCGCGCAGAGAATGACAAGAGGAAGAACAATAGAACCAAAGTCGTTGCTAATATGAAGGCTTGGCTTTGTGACAATGAACGGGGTGCGATTTGTGTGCTACTCATTTAGTTTTTATATCGATCATTCATGAATAAGTATTCATAATACTGATTGCTTATCGTTAGGTCTAGAAACTGTATAACCGGAGTAATGTATGGCTGAGTTAAATAAGCATGAATTTGGAACTGTAATACTGGGAATGGGGATTATGGGGGTAGCTATTGCTAATAATCTTGAGCAAGATGGTTTGTTGGTAGCGACGTGGAATAGAACGGTGAAAACCAATGCCTCTACTAGTACGCCGAGGTTTATTGAATCAATAGTAGAAGCTGTGTCTAAAGCCAATATTTTATTTATTCTTGTTAGTGACGGAGGTGCTGTTTCCGATGTTATTGATTTACTCGAACCTGTTTTAACTAAAAATCATATTGTGGTTCAATGTGCGACGGTTAAACCAGAAGATAATATTGAGTTTAAAAATAGAGTTGAAGCTTGTGGATCTTCTTTTATTGAGGCATTAATTGGCGGTAGTAAGCTTGCTGCAGTCGAACGAAAAATACCTTTGTACCTTGGAGGGGATGCGAGCACTGTTAATAAACTGGAACCGTTGTTGGCAACCTTATCGGGGAAACGCATTCATGTGGGTGAAGTAGGCACCGCAAGTGTTGCTAAATTAGCGATGAATTTGAATTTGTCGATGCAGCTTGAAGCACTTTGCGAAAGTTATGCCTACGCAACAAGTAATGGTTTGAGTGATGATCAATACTTTAATGTATTAAGAAATAATACCGGCTGGAATTATTTATGCGAATATAAGGAACCAAAACTACGTAACCGTGATTACGAACCTCAATTTTCTGTAAAGAATATGTTGAAAGATATTCGACTTGCTTTAGCAACAGATAAAACAGATGAAGGTATGACTTTATTAAAGAAAACGGAAGCCATTTATCGTACAGCTGATGATTCTGGCTTAGGCGAAGAAGATATGATTGCTCTATATAAAATGCTCAATAATTAATCAATCAATTTTTCAAGAGGTTCTGGTCGTCCATAGTAATAGCAATGAAGAGTAAGTTTTCATCTGTTTATTCTCTTGTGCCCGTTGTCTCGAATATTATTGATCTAACGAATACATAGGTATTCAATGTTTTTCACTACCGCATGACCAGCATATTTCAAATTGTCCTTCAATCGGCTCGCCACATTGACATTGCCATGCTTCATTTTTTTCGGCAGGAGAGAGAGCTGCTTTTATCAAGCGATCGGCTGAGGTAAAATCAGCTTCATCATTAACCCAGACTTCAGGCCAACATTCATTGAGTGGTAATTCACCAATGGCACCGGTCAGGTCCATATTCCGTAAGTGACAGTCGATATCATTGGCTTCTAATAGGCTATGTACATGACCTGCCATGATGAAGTTGTCGCTGCTATAAACCTTTTTCATATTACTTAAACGTATAGATTAAACAAAAGAGAGAAACAACAACGGCAATAATTGCTATAAAAGTAATTCTATTTAAGTGTGTAATTGTATTTTTAAGTTGAGTGGCTAATGATTCATTTTGTTTTGCTAGCTCTTCGATCAATTTTATTTGTTCGACATTAGACTCATTGTTAGCATCAAGGCGTTGTTGTAGTCGGTCAATTTCTTTTTTAATACCATCAATCGTATCCGGTATTTCTTCTTCGAGTTTATTATCGTTACCCTGATCACGAATTAACTTAATTAATCTAGTTGCACCCTGAATTACAATAGGTGCTGTATTCAATATTGTGTTAATTGTACCAAGACTCATTATGGGTTTCTTAACCATTCATGTCAGAAAGTGTTTGCGTAGCGGACTTAATCAAGAATGTTGTATCAACGCCGACAGTTAATAGCGTGAAGCCATTTTCTTTATAAGGTAATACCGCTTCTGCACTAACACCAAAAAATCCCATGCTGACATTAGCTCTTTGGCAACTTGCTGTTATTGTATTAATAGCTTCCTGAACTATAGGGTGATCTATTTGTCCGGTGACACCTAAACTTGCGGATAAGTCATAAGGACCAATCAATATTGCATCGAGGCCTTTCAGGTTGACGATGTCATCAATATGTTCCACAGCTTCAATGCTTTCTGCCTGTAATATGACGGCGGTTTCTTCATTGGCTTTTTCAATATAGCGTTCAAAATCAATTCCGTATTTATGCGCACGTCCGATACCAATACCTCTGTCGCCATTAGGCGCATATTTACAATGTTGGATGATTATTTTTGCTTGGGCGGAAGTATGTACTTGTGGAACGATAACGCCAGCTGCACCAATATCGAGTGCTTTTTTAAGCCAGATTGATTCTCCTTCGGGAACACGGATAACACAAGGAGTAGGAGCTGCAGCTTGTAACATGCCCTGCACTTGTTGTGGATTAAATGCGCCATGTTCAGCATCAATGAATAACCAGTCATAGCCGACATGGGAGAGTATTTCGCAAATTTCTGGTGAGGGTAAGCTGACCAGAGTTCCCATTAAGACATCACCAGCACGCAAACGATCTGCAAAGTTAGGCTTTTCTTTCATTCTTCATTAACTCCTTATAATAATAGGAATGGCCGTGTTGAATGTGACAATACATGTTATGTTATTTATATGGAAGCAATGTATGTCGCAAGCGTTATAGCGACAATTTATAGAGAACATTTAGCCATTCTTATTAATTCCTCATGAAAACGATGGAATTTTTCTATAAAATCTGTGGTCTATAAAATTCAAACCAAATAAATAAGAGTTATACAACAAATGTCTGCAATTTCAGAAATTCAACGCTTGCAATCCCATATAGGAACGCAAATTATAGGCCAGAAAAAGCTGGTCAACCGTTTACTTATAGCTTTACTGGCTGATGGCCATTTATTGGTAGAAGGTGCGCCTGGCTTGGCTAAAACCCGGGCTATTAAGGTTTTGGCAGATGGAATTGAAGCTGATTTCCATCGAATACAATTTACGCCAGATTTATTGCCTGCTGATCTGACCGGAACAGAAATATACCGTCAGCAAGAGGGAAGTTTCGTATTTCAACAAGGTCCTTTATTTCACAATCTGGTATTAGCCGATGAAATCAATCGTGCTCCAGCAAAGGTTCAGTCTGCTTTACTAGAAGCTATGGCAGAACGGCAAATCACGGTAGGCAAGGAAACCTACATCTTACCCAAATTATTTTTAGTAATGGCAACACAAAATCCAATTGAGCAAGAAGGAACCTATCCTTTGCCCGAAGCCCAACTGGATAGATTTCTGATGCACGTAACCATAGGCTATCCGAGTGATGAAGAAGAGCGCGATATTTTAAAGTTAGCACGTAACGAAGCAAAACTATCTTCTGCTCCGGAAGAAGTTGTTCCAATAAAACAGGACGCTATCTTTGCTGCTCGCGATGAAGTGTTGTCCATACATATGGCAGACAATATTGAAAAGTATCTATTACAAATAGTATTAGCAACGAGGAATGCCGGTGTTTATGGTGATGATCTTTCGCAGTGGTTGCAATACGGTGCTAGTCCACGAGCGAGTATTACATTGGACCGTTGTGCTCGAGCACATGCGTGGTTACAACAACGCGATTATGTTGGTCCTGAAGATGTTCAAGCCGTTGCTCATGAAGTATTACGACATCGTTTGATATTAAATTATGAAGCTGAGGCCGAAGGAGTAACCGCCGACGGTGTTATTTCGGAATTAATATCACGTATAGCTGTTCCCTAAAAATTAGTTTTATGTCAGTTACATCTGAATCAATTTCTAGTCCAGGCAATAGTCCAGCCAGTATTACTACAGCGGGATTAATTGCTTTGAGTCAGAAGAGTCGAACTTTGTCACTTAAATCGGGAATGATTAGCGCCGTTCAATCGGGTGATTATCAATCCGCATTTAAAGGTCGAGGTATGGAGTATAATGAATCACGCTTATATCAGGCGGGTGATGATATTCGTAATATCGATTGGCGTGTTACCGCACGTACTGGTAAAGCACATACCAAATTATTTTGTGAAGAACGTGAACGACCGGTTCATATCTGGGTAGATTTTCGGGCACCTATGTTTTTTGCTACACGCGGAAAATTTAAGTCTGTTATGGCAGCTGAACTTGCCAGTTTATTTGCATGGACTGCAAATCGACAAGGTGACCGAGTTGGAGGCGTTGTGTTTTCTGATTCAATTCATCATGAGTTAAAACCTCAACGTGGTAAGTCTGCAGTATTACGATTAATCAAACATATGGTTGAACATCCTGCATGGCAACAAACCGACATTCATGAAAATCAACGACAAGGCATGTTGCATTCATTAATTAATTTACGTCGTATGGCTAGACCCGGAAGTCTGGTGATTTTATTAAGTGATTTCCGTGGTTTTGATGAAGAGTCACGTTCGCATTTGATTCGTTTACGCCAACACAATGAATTAATTATGGTGCATATCTATGATTGGTTAGAAGAGTTTTTACCGCCAGCGGGGAATTATCGAATAAGAAATGGCGAACAAGAACTGGAATTCGATACAAATAATAAAAAACTCATTGCTGATCACGCGAATAAGTTTAAGTCACATCAGCAATACTTAATAAAAACAGCACGTTCATGCCATGCCAATTTTTTAAGTTGTCGTACTGAGGATAATGCGGAGCAGATAATCAAACATGGTCTGCGTTCACGATGATACAAGGAGATAACCCTGCAGAATTACCATTACGCGATATTCATTTACCTGATTCGTCTTTATGGTGGCCGCCAGCTCCTGGTTGGTGGATATTATTAACGTTAATATTGATGATAATTGTCGCTACCGTTTACTTTATTAGACGGCGTCGTAAACATCGAATATCAGCACTGTATCTTGCTAGGCAAGAACTAACTCGTATAGAAAATGAATTTAAATTAAATCAGGATAAGTCAGAATTAGTAAAAGAAATTTCTGAATTAATCCGACGTGTCAGTATTAGTTTATTTAAACGAGATGAATCGGCATCGATAACTGGAGAAAAGTGGTTGTTATTTCTAGACCAACTTCAGGGTGATAAATCATTCAGTAATGGTACTGGGCGAGTATTAATCGAAGCGCCATATCAATCTAATCCAAATTATGATGCAACTGAATTGCTACTTTTAACCTCAGTTTGGATAGAGTCAGCAGGCAGAAACCCTTTGCCACAAAAATTATCATGATAAATTTTGATTGGCCATGGGTAGCTGTTTTATTACCATTACCTTTTATTCTCCGATTGTTATTACGACCTGTCGAAGTGGTTAATGAAGCAGCTCTACGTGTTCCGTTTATAAATGATTTTATTACGGAATCTACAATTGAACATCGTGTCGATGTAAAGCGAAAACTTCTATGGATGGCTATTATTGCATGGTGTTGTTTAGTTACTGCCGCCATGCGTCCACTATGGTTGGGTGAGTTTGTCGAAGTTCCGGTAAGTGGTCGAGATTTGATGTTGGCGGTTGATTTATCAGGCAGTATGAAAGAAGAAGATTTTGTAATAAACAATCGACGCGTAAATCGTTTAGTGGCAACTAAAATAGTTGCAGGAGAATTTATTGAACGTCGTATTGGTGATCGTTTAGGTTTGATTTTATTTGGTGAACAAGCTTATTTACAGACGCCGCTAACCTTTGACCGCATAACAGTAAAGACTTTGCTGCATGAGTCAGTAATAGGTTTAGCTGGACAATTAACAGCGATAGGTGATGCGATAGGTCTGGCAGTTAAACGGTTACGTGAACAAGATGAACAAAGTCGAGTACTTGTATTATTAACTGACGGTGCCAACACAGCAGGTGAAGTAGAACCTTTAGCGGCAGCAGACATAGCCGCGCGTGAGGGATTAAAAATTTATACTATCGGTATCGGTGCCGATGAAATGATAGTTCGCACATGGATAGGTTCCCATAGTGTTAATCCGTCTCGAGATCTGGATGAAAAAACATTACAGGCAATTGCCGACAAAACTGGCGGTCGTTATTTCCGTGCAAGAGATACTGAAGAGTTTGTAAAGATTTATCAGCTATTGGATGAACTTGAGCCAGTCGAAAAAGACGTGCAACGATTTAGGCCAAAAACAGCATTGTATTATTGGCCTTTAGCTGTAGCTCTATGTTTGATGGCAACATTATTATTAATGCGTGTATATACCCGTGATACTTGAAAATGCATATTTATAGCACGCCTATCTTCATCCCTGGCAGCGTTGCTCCTCTTTGCAGGGAACGACCATGCGCATCGTCGCGCCTTGCCCTGAATAAAAATAGACGTACTCTAAAACACGCATTTTCAAATATCACGGATATACAACGGTGTTCGTAGTAATGACTGAATTTCATTTCATTCGTCCTTATTGGTTTATTGCGATCATTCCTGTTGCTTTTATTTTATGGAAGTTGGCTAAGCGTCATTTGATAAATAAACATTGGGAAAGTGTTTGTGACCCTGAATTACTGCCTTATATATTAGTCGGTAAATCGGGACAAAAAAAAATAACAAATATAGTTTTAGCTGCTTTAGTTTTTTTATTAATTATCATTGCTTTAGCGGGACCTAGCTGGGAACGTTTGCCTCAACCTGTGTTTCAAAAAGAATCAGCGTTAGTCATTGCTCTGGATTTATCTTTATCTATGTATGCGGATGATATTAAGCCGAATCGACTTGAACGAGCACGCTTTAAAATTGCTGATTTATTAAAACTCAGGCAAGAAGGGCAAACAGCATTACTTGTCTACGCCGGAGATGCATTTACGGTAACGCCGTTAACCGATGATATTAAAACGATTAACTCACTATTAACGTCATTATCTCCTGCAATAATGCCAGCTCTGGGTAGTAATACTGATATTGCTCTTACAAAATCTGTCGAATTATTAAAGCAAGCCGGTATCAGTCAGGGACATATTTTATTGGTCAGTGATGAAGTCGAACTAAAATATGAAAGCAATTTTATTCGAGCAAAGGAAAGTGGTTATCAGGTTTCTATTCTCGGTTTAGGTACTGAAGGAGGAGCTCCTGTTAGCATGGGTGAAAGTGGTTTTTTGAAAGATAGAGCCGGAACCATCGTTATACCAAAACTTAATCAGAAGGTACTTAGTCAACTGGCTAATGCAGGCGGTGGTTATTATGAAACCAGTCAGATTGCTGATGGTGATATTGAACGACTTAATCATTTGTTTAATAGTGGTCTGGAATCTGATAGTGAAACGGAAACAGAATTTAAAACTGATCAATGGCATGAATTTGGTCCGTGGTTAGTCTTATTTATTTTACCCATTGTTGCATTTGGTTTCAGGCGTGGCTATTTAGCAATATTAATATGTCTGATGATAAGTAGTCCTGATGATGCAATGGCTTTTGAATGGAATGATTTGTGGTTGAATGAAAATCAAAAAGCTATGCGTGCTTTAGAAAATGAACAGGCCACAGTTGCTTCTGATTTATTTCAAGACAATGAATGGAAAGCGGCGGCCAAATATAAAGCCGGTGATTATGCTGCTGCAGAAGAATTATTAAATGAGTATCAAGATGAGCGTAGTCTTTATAATAAAGGAAACTCTTTAGCAAAACAGGGACGATATGAAGACGCAATTACTGCTTATGATCAAGCTCTGGAAAATAATCCTGAAAATCAAGATGCAAAATTTAATAAAGAACTTGTAGAGAAAGAATTAGAAAAACAACAGCCGTCCCAATCAGACGAAAATTCAAACGAAAAATCAGAGCAAGATTCAGAAAAGAACGAAGACCAGCAGTCTGATCAGGAACAACAGAATTCTGAGCCAGGAGGAGAACAACAATCAGACTCACAATCAGAACAACAGCAAAACGAACAGGATGAACAAGAAAGTTCTGAACAGCAGGCTGACAAAAACGAAGCTGAAGAAGAAAAGAAACAAGAAATGAAGCGGCAGGCTGAAGAAGAATCAAAAGAAGATGAGAATAAAGAACAGGAACAACAAACTCAAAAGGAAATGAATGAACTTGATGAAGAACAGCAGGCAGCAGAACAATGGTTGCGTCGTATACCGGATGATCCTTCCGGTTTGTTAAGACGTAAATTCAAATATCAATATCAGCAACAGAAACAAAAGTCTTCGACGAATGAAAAATACTGGTAAGCAAAAATGGCTATAAAATTAATTATTACATTTGTGTTGATGTTATTCAGTCAGTTTCTGCAGGCTGAAATTACCATTAGTGTAGATCGAACTCCTATCGTAGTTGATGAAGCATTTCAATTGGTATTTGCAACAGATCAATCAGTAGATTCCGAACCTGATTTCAGTCCATTGAATAAGTCGTTTACTGTATTAAAAACAGGTCGTCGAACGAATACTAAAATAGTCAATGGGAAAATGACATTGTCCCAGCAATGGATATTAACGGTAATGGCTAATCATGCGGGAGTATTAACTGTTCCGGCTATTCATTTTGGTAAAGATGTTAGTCAAGCAAATACAATTAAAGTTGTTGCCAATGTGTCACCGAACAAATCTGCTAATAAAGGAGATCTTTATCTTGAAGTTGAAGTAGATACCAAAACACCTTATGTGCAAGCGCAGGTAGTTTATACAGTTAAATTATATCGTGCTGTTCAAACAAATAATGCCAGTTTATCTGAACCTAAAATAAATGGTGGACAGGCAGTTATAAATAAACTAGGTGAAGATAAAAGTTTTGAATTACATATCAAAGGTAAACGTTATGTCGTTATTCAACGGCAATACACTATCTTTCCTCAAAATAGTGGCGCATTAAGAATCGAACCGATCGTTTTTCAAGGACAGATAGGTTCGGGACGTTTTTTCGGATTTGATCCCTTTGGTCCTCAACCTAAATCGGTAGTGAAACGCTCTAGTAGTATTAATCTTGAGGTAAAGCCTATTCCTGATACATTTACTGGCGATACATGGTTACCTGCAAGTAATTTATATATTCAGGAACAATGGTCGGTTTCGCCAGATAAGTTACAGCAAGGTGAAGCGACGACACGTACATTAATATTAACGGCAAATGGTTTGGTAGCAAGTAATCTTCCTGAAATCAAAAGTAATCTTCCTGAAAAATTAAAATCATATCCAGATCAACCTGAGTTTGCAGAGGCAATAGATGAAAAAGGTTCTATTGGTATTCGCCATGACAAAACTGCAATCATTCCTATAGTAGCGGGTGACTATTTATTGCCAGCAATAAAAATACCTTGGTGGAATACAGTTGCTGATAAAATGGAATTTGCTGAATTACCAGAACGTATGATACATGCGAATATATCTATTGCAGCGCCTACTTATAATGTCCAGCAACAGCCTTTGGAAAAAGAAAACGAACTAGTAGAAAAAAGTTCAGGTGAACAAAGTATTAATGTAGTTGAAGCTGATGGCAATCAAATAATTTGGCAATGCTTAAGTTTATTTCTGTTTATCTTATGGATAATTACATTATTTATATTTTGGCAGAGTAAACGAAAAGAAAGTGTAAAGGATGATAAAGTTTCTAATGAATTATCGAACCGTCTATATATAAAACAAATTAAACATGCATGTGCGATAAACGATGCGGTTTTGGCTAAGCAAGCATTGTTAGATTGGGCCAATGCACATTGGCAAGATAAGAATATAACGAACATTAATGCGATAAAAGAATTATGTAACGAAGATTTAAAGTTAAAAATTGATGAACTTAATACTTGTTTATACGGAAAGGTAACGAACCAATGGGATGGCGTAGCTTTTTTTGTTAGTTTTAAATCACAATCGTTTGAGAATAAAAAAATAACGCCAACAGAAGGGAATCTGGAAGCATTGTATAAAAAATAATCTATAGCATGTCTGGAAATATAACAGAGAATATTGCAGATAAAATTCTGTTATTAATATCAGCGATGCAAGACGCTCGTACACCGTGGTATGCCAAAGCTTTAGTGATCTTGTTATTGGCTTATATCATTAGCCCCATAGATATCATTCCTGATTTTATTCCCGTCGTTGGTTTTCTCGATGAAATAATCCTGGTGCCGATAGTTTTCGCTTTTATTTATAAATTAATTCCTGAGAGTGTTAAACAGGAAATTAATTCAAAAGATATAGATGAGTCTCAAAGACGTCGATTGAAGCTGATAGGAGTTGTTTTAGTATTATTTCTATGGCTGGCTATTGTTAGCGTAGTAGTTATGTTTATAAAACAAGTATTTATTTAAGTCTCTTCAAGCGTTTATTGCCTTTTTTCCGTGTAGTATCACCGCTTAATATTTTTGTAGTAAACCAGTCCATATTATCTTCTTCAACAACTTCTTTTTCTTGTGCTTCTTCTACCGTTGCAACAGTTGCGGTGCTTCCACCAAACTCTTTTTTGAGGTAAGCCTGACATGAATCAGTCGCCAGTTTTAAAGCTTGCGCAGATTTTTCCTGACTTAAGTCACCAACAACTTCTGATTTTAATGATGCGACCAATGATACCGCATGGCGCGAACAAGCTTTGTTGATTTGCTCATTCATATCTTCGGAAAAGCTGAAAATGGGGATAAAAAGGATAAGTAGAAAAATAGAGGATTTCATCAATATTCTCATTTAGTGTTTAACAATGGCAATACACAGGCTTAACCATGCAAGGATGAATAATAATCCACCAAGTGGCGTAAACATACCCAGCCAGCGTAGATTTAAGATGCTTAATAAATAAAGACTACCGGAAAATAAAATAATTCCGGCAAACATCATCCAACCTGAATTCTTTATCCAGATATTGACCGGTATGTTCATAGCAATAATACCTACCAGTATTAGCCCGAGCGCATGATAGAAATGATACTCAACACCTGTGTGGAAAACTTTTAACAAGTTTTCATCCAAGCGAGTTTTTAATGCATGCGCACCAAAAGCACCAAGCATTACAGCCAACATCGCATTAGCTGAACCAAGCAATAAAAAAAGTTTTGCAGTAATGTTTATTTCGTTCATTTCTTTACAAATCGTAAGGTCATTCGATCACTTTCGCCAATAGCCGTATATTTTTCTTTATCAACATCTTTCAAACGATAAGAGGGTGGCAATGTCCAAACACCTTCAGGATAATCCTTTGTATCTTTAGAGTTGGCATTCACTTCAGATGTGGCAACGAGTTCAAAACCCATGTCTTCGATAAGTCGAATTAAATAGGAACTTGGAACATAACCTTTTTGCGCTGAATCTTTAGCAGTACTACCTTTGTCTGCTCGATGTTGTACTACGCCTAATACACCACCTTTTTTCAAGACGCGATGAAAAGCGCGGTACGCATCTTCAACGCCACCAAATCTGATCCAGTTATGTGTATTACGAAATGTCACCACCATATCTTGTGAATCATCGGAAATACCTTTCAAATATTCGCCATCTTTGAATACGGTAAGTTTAATGTTGCTATAGATGTCAGGATTACCATCAAGAATCATTTTAAAATCATTATGTATTCCGCGAAGATAATCATTCGGGTGTTTATCACCAAAACTGGTGACAGTTAATTCACCTTTGTCCTTTAAAGCGAGAGCCAGTATTTCTGTATACCAGCCACGTCCTGCGAGTACTTCAAGCACTTTCATATCTTTTTGAAGACCAAAAAAAGCCAGGGTTTCAGCAGGGTGACGGTATACATCTCGTGCTTTGTTTTTCTCGGTTCGATGTTTTGAGGCAACGGCGTCATCAATGAATGAATTTGCCGCATTCGCAGTACCCATATTAATGATAAACAATAAGCTAACTAATAATAACTTCATTTTGATTTCCTTATGTTAACAGTTAATTCTTTGCCACCAAATTTGTGAATGATATCGTATGCACGAATTGTAACCTGATTAATATTTTCCGGAATAGATATCGTTTGTGAACGCGTAAAAGGTTGCTCGTTCACATGAGGATGAAGCAAGACTCGTGCACCTAAAACATTACCGTCCATGTCTAATACTTCCCAAGCTTTGGCGAAATGCTCCCAGCCTTCATCGCTATGCTTAACAGTCACACTGAATCGATAAAAATCACCGCCGCTATGTTCAACATCGACGGCTACGATATCTGCTTCACCGCCTAAGGCGGCATGTGTTAATAAGAAGAATAGGGTGAACAGTGATAGTCGCATATTTGTTTAGGATTATAAGGTAAACTGCTTTTTTTCAAATTTAGTGTCTCATTATGGACAAAACTGAACAAGTAAGAGTTCCATCAAAAATTTCGGAAAAAGTTCCGGGAAAACTACTATTAAATCCAGTTCATTGTTTATCATTGGGTTTTGGCAGTGGCCTATCGCCTAAAATGCCTGGAACCATGGGTACCGTCGTTGGTGTAGGTTTGTATTTGCTAATTCCGACCCAGTATTTGATGGATTGGAAAGTCTTTCTCTTATTTATTATTTTTACCTTTCTCATCGGCATATTTCTATGCGGATACACGGCAAAAGCACTCAATGTGCATGACCATCCTGGCATTGTTTGGGATGAAATCGTCGGTTATTTCATCACTATGTATATGGTACCGAAACAATGGGAGTGGATATTGCTTGGTTTTGTTCTATTCCGGTTATTTGATATTTGGAAGCCCTGGCCTATCTCTATTGCCGATAAACGGCTAAAAGGTGGTTTTGGAATTATGTTCGATGACGTAATAGCAGCTGTTTTTTCACTGATAATTATTCAAATAAGCCTATATTTGCTATAGAGTTAATCAAATTTCCTAAAAATAGGATCAAGAAGATCGCAGGTCGTAATGCTGAACACTAAATTTACAATAATATTTATCGCCATATTGTCATTACTCTCATTACCGAGTCATGCTGATATATATAAGTATGTCGATAAACATGGCCGCATAATACTGACAGATAAGCCGCGACACAGTGGTTATAAGCGACTGGTAAAAACATGGAAAGGTTGGGAAGAATATATACCACCAAAGAATTTCAATTGGCAAAAAAATCAAAAAAAATATGACGCGACAATTAGAAGCGTCGCCAAGATATACAAATTACCACATACTTTATTACACGCAATCATCACTGCAGAGTCTTCATATAATCCGAATGCAATCTCGAAAGCCGGTGCCGTTGGCTTAATGCAACTCATGCCAGAAACTGCAAAACAATTTGGTGTGAAAAACCGAAAAAATCCTAGAGAAAATATTTATGGTGGTACACGTTATCTTCGATATCTATTAAAATTATTTAATAATGATTTAAAACTTGTGCTTGCCGCTTACAATGCCGGCGAAGGTACGGTGAAGAGGTACGGTAACAAAATCCCTCCTTACAAAGAAACTCAAAACTACGTCAAAAAAGTAATTAAGTATTACAAAAAATACAAAATTTCGATGAGTTAATAATGAAAAATAGGGGAGGAAGTTATGGATAATGCTGAACTTGAAGAACATATAAAAATGTTATCTGATTCAGAATTAGCACAACAGATTTCCGAAGATCTAGAACAGTACAAAAACGTAATGATGGAATCAGATACAACAATGTCTATTCCTAACTTAAACAGAATTTGCATGATGGCGGATGAATTATCAAAAAGGTTGTCGAGTACATCATAACTGTTCTCTCAGAATTTCTTTAATATTGAATCTACTCTTAGTGTATTCAGTAGCGTAGGACTGCATTGAATACATTAGCTGGGATTACAAAACCATGCATAGCTTTTTTCTGCTGAATTATTTTTTAATAAAAGCTAACACTTCAGTGTAATACTTGGTGCCCTGAGCAGGAGTCGAACCTGCGACCTTCCCCTTAGGAGGGGGACGCTCTATCCATCTGAGCTACCAAGGCAATGTTTAAAAACAATAACTTAAAAGGCCATCCATTTTTGGGGTAAAACGTCGGGGGACGGTCACAGCAATAATAACCTAATCCAGGGTTATAGTGATGGGATAAATTAATTTACTCTGTTTCAGGTTTAACAAATCAACTTCGCAGTCCTATATTTCTACTATTGATTCTGATTTATGCTCGGACTAGTCAATAATAAAATTTTGTTAGAGTTTGCTGAGAGGATTTAGAATAGAAACAGAGAAATTAATAATTAAAACTTCGAGTATTAGGTTTAAAATGATGGTTAGTAATGGGCATCACGTATTAATAAAATAAATAATCTTTTCAGGCTATGCTTTATCGATGTGATGAGACATTTTATCAGGTAAAGAAAACAGGAAAAAACCGTGTAGTGTTAAATATATCTATAACAAAATACTAATAAATAGCGAATCTAGTATGAAAATAACAACTTTATTATTTTTGTTTTTGATGTCAGGTTCCATTCATGGTGCTGATTACGTAAGTGATGAAATTAATCACCTATTAAATTTTGTTGCAGATACAGAATGTGATTTCATTAGAAATGGAGTTCCATATAATGCTGATAAAACAGTTTCTCACATAAAGAAAAAATACGCGCACTTCAAGAAGAAAATTAGTACAGCAGAAGAATTCATTGAGTTAAGTGCATCGAAAAGCATGATCTCGAAGAAGTCTTATTTTATTGAGTGCGTAGGCCAGTCTACACAAACTAGTAAACAGTGGTTGCTAGATGAACTTATGCGATATCGAGCAAGCAATAGCTAGTCTTTTACTTCAGACCATGAGTCATCAGGATTATATTCATCTATACCCGCAGCAATTAAATCGGAATCTTCACCAAAGTTTTTTTGGTAAACTTTGCCTTGATGGCTACACATAAATGTCATTATGCCGGAATTACCGTAATCAGCTGGAAAGGCAATCGTAGCAAAACCAGCGATCATGTTGCCATTGATAATATAGTCATAGCGTTTGCCGGGAGCGTTTGCACCCTGGCGTGTAATAATCTTGTAATAATAACCTTTGAACGGATCACCTGGTTCATGACCTTCCAGATAATTACTGGCATCAGCGACTAAAGGTCCGAAGGGACTGAGTTCCTCACCTTCTTTTGATTCCCAGAATAGTCCGTCTTTCTTTCCTTCAGTGCTTAAAATCTTTTGTGCGTATTCCAGAACTTCATCTCCATCACGATCAATGCTCGAATATTGAATTTGTCCCTCAATGTAAGCGTGACACATATCTATGGCGTTCAGTTCGTTTTTTCCAATACGACGATTCACAACTTCTTCTATGCCTGCCGCCGTGTCAAAACTCCAGTTTCCATCTTTCATTACTAGAGGAAAAGGTACCGGCCAGGCCTCGGAACCAATGAGCAGCACTTTTTTATCTTTTCCGTCATCACGAAGTTTGTGCATTTCTTGCGCTTTTTCTGAAGCTTGTTTACGTGCTTCTTTACTGGCGATTGGATCACCGCCAATCAACTCTTCTTCGTACTCTCGTCCGAAGATATCAAGCAAGGTCTCGTGGTCACCTTTCTTCAACGCGGATATGTCATCGGCTCTTCTGCAAACGCAACTGAAACAAAGGGAGCAATAATATTTATTGGGCTACATAAGGCTATAGTCAATAGAGCAAATGAGATGGATCTCTGAATTAATTTTGTAAATTTTACACGCTTGGTATTCACGATTAATGTCTCCTGATATTCAATCTTTAAATTAGTGTCGCCACTATATTTATAACGTTATTAATTAACGTCTACGACCACCACCGCCGCCACGAGAGCGACCTGAGCTAGATCGACTCGGTGCACTCCTTGATGTTCTTGATCTTGTTTGGCTTGAACGACTTTGTCGGCCACGTTGACTGTTTCTGGAAGCACTCTGACCACGTTTATAGCCGCCAAAGGAACCCGAATTACTCGTTCTGGTGCGTGATTGTACTGATGACCGTCGTTGTCCAGTGCTAGCTCGTTGTCCGGTACTAGCTCGTTGTCCGGTACTAGCTCGTTGTCCGGTATTATATCGTTGTCCGGTGCTAGATCTTTGTCCTGTACTCGGTCTTGATCCGGGTCTTGTTCCAACACTCGGTCGTTTTCCAGTGTTAGGTCGTGTTCCTGCAACAGGCCTTGTCACATTGCCGGGTCTACCAACACTACCGCTACCGCGATTAGCATTCCATTTACTACCACCACCAACATTGATGTTTTTATTACCACCCGAGATGTTCGTATTACGATTAATGTTGATGTCATTGTGACCATGTCCATGGTAACCCCAACCAACTCCATAGCTGATGGCTGCGCCTACGAACATCCCGGTCCAGAATACGGCTGCAGGGTTATAGTAATAAGGATAGGGCGCGGAGTAATGATAAATATAGGGTGCGGGTTGGTGTACGATCACAGTTGCAGGATTATAAGAAGGAACATAGATCACTTCTGGAGAGGCAGATTCAATCTTAATGATCTGTTTTTCCTGAACAATGATCGTTTGTTCATCGGAATTCAGATTGCCTGCTGTGTAGGCTGTATTACGAAACTGCTGAATAGTTTCCATAACATCGTTCTGCTGACTAACGACAGCTTCTCCCAGTTTCCAGGTCCATTCCAAATTACCGTTCATCTTTTCAATTACTTCAGGATAATTAAGTAATCCGAGTACACTGCTATCCCAATTTTTATCTGGTTTAATCGTTGAATCTTTCTTGTGTTTTTCCAGGTATCGGGACGCTTGAACGATTTGTATTGGGAATGTAGAAGCGGGTAAGACGATAGCAATCAATTCATCAGGATAAAGTGCAATTGGTCCAACAAGTTCACTCAGTTGTTCCGGAGTAAGTAGATTTGTAGTACTACTATCGGCTGCCGCAGTGACGTTTGGTTGTGTTTCTGCAATAGCATCGACACCGGGCAGAATCGTACCTGCAAGAAATACTGTGACAATGATGCTCAGTGTCAGTGTCGTGTGCTTTAAAAATACAGTTGTACATTTAAAAAGCGACATAAGGTTCTCCTAATGTTTTGATTATATTTTTGAAATAATATTAAAGTAGCTTATCTGGTTAATCTGAAATTTGTTTAGCACCTTGTATGATTGTAAAGGGTAAATTGGTCGGAGCAGGATCGATTTCAACATATTTAATATTGCTATAAGGAATAAGTCTTAATTTATTATCCGCTTCAACTGCCATACTGATTCGTTGCAATGCACGTTCGATATCTTCACTAACGCCCATCTTTTTTGCTTCAGAAGGTTCCAACGAGTATACCAACGGTTCACCGTGCACAAGGTGCACGGTAATAGTAACCTGGTTATTGTCGGCCATACGCGAGGGTTCCTGTTATTAGATTTACTGCTGCATATTAGTCAAGGAGATGTTGAGCACCTTCATTAATAGTCCATCCCATTTTTCCTAGATTTTCTTTTGCCAAGGGACTAAATTTTCCTGTTACCCAAATTTCTCGACCAGTGACATCTTTCATGCGTGCTACTTCCTGTGTAATTATGCTAGCGACAGTTTCCAAACCTTTTGTCCAGACCATGTAATCAAGTGGCACATTAAAAACAATTTTATTGTCACTACTTTTAGCAACAGATATTTCACGGATAGAAATAAATTCTTTCACTGGTTTAACAGATTTGTTATAGCCGGCGTACATTTGTGCTTGTTGTTGACGGAAAAAAGCCATGTCTGCGTTGTCTGTTAATATCGCAAACTTGATATATTCCGAACGTTGTTTAGTATTTTTCATACTAGCCAACGCATTGACAAGCAGGGTTTGTTCTCGAGGTGTGTAATTGGCATTTGAAATAAATAAGTCACTAATGTCTTCACTTACGCCCATTGACTCTAAATTTTCACGATTCAGTTTTCGTAAATCAGCAGGTGCAGAATCACGAAACACTTTGTTCATCAATTCTGTCCCACCTGTGACACTGATAATAGGTGTGCCTCCAGGAATAGACATTAATAAAGCGCTCATCGTTACGCTGCCACCAAATCCCGCCCAAGTAATATCATCCAATTGTTCTTGTAAAATTGGGTTTCGTGAATAGACATCAACGCCAAATTCAAAACCATAATCGCGTTTTGTCTTTGAAAAACCAATTAAATCTTTGGTACGACTTGTTTCAGAATCACTGCGTGCGTCACCAAAAAGGTTTTCTTTACCACGAGAGAATAATTTACCAACACCGGAAATAGCACCGTCAAGTGTATCAATCGGGTGAGTCACTAGTCCTTTTGCGCCTGCAACAACATCGCCTACTTTTTCTTTAATACCACTCTTGAATTCATCCGTACCTTTCACAGCTTCCATACGTGCAGCTGCGTTAATCTCATGAATATATTTTCTTAGTTTTGCAGTAGACGTTGCTTGAACCTCGCCATACTTTGATCTGATAGTATAAATATTGAGGTAACCATCGTTGATGACAACGCTATCTACCTGATGATTCGGTCCAGATAATAATTCAGCTGGCAGAATTGCCGCGGCATTTAACTCGGAAGTTGCTTCATAGGTTCGTACTGCATTTGCAGACAAAGAAAACAGTAGCGTTATTAGAAAGAGAGATATTGATTTATTGCTCATTGTAGATAAATTTCTGATTTGTTATGGGGTTGTGATTTCCACTTTAAAAACGTTCTTACTACCTTTAGCTGTTTTAATGATCTGGATAAATTCGCCTTTACCTTTTGCCTTCGTCCATTTACCACTACCTCCGATAACGTCGAATGCACCAGTTTCATCTTTAATTATGCCTTTCACATCAAAACCATCTTCTTCTGATTCGGTAAAGGAACAATAAAAAATGGTCTTCGCTTTACTTTCCGGATCAACGATTCCCATACCAGAACATTTGACAGCCAGCACTGATGGTGGGGTTCCTGACAATGCTGCAATACCAGATGCTTCAACCATGAGTACACCATCACCATTGGCTAAAGGCATTAAACTTTTTACTGAGCTGGCATGAAGGGTTCCTGTATATTTCATTGTTTCTGCAATAACTGGACTTGTTACGAGTATTGACATTAATAATATCAAACCGGATTTATAATTATTCATTAGTAATTCTCCATTAATAACTTATGTAATTACTGTACTTTGTAATTTCTAGATGACATGCAAACACTATAAGCACGATTAAAATCATTTTTTGCTTGTTGTTGTTGTTGTGCTTGCTGTTGTTGCTGCATTTGCGCTTGTTGAGCCTGCTGTTGTTCCCATTGTTGTTGTTCTGCTTGCTGACCTCTACGACGCATTCTCCCGAATAATGCGCCTGTAGCTGCACCAATGGCAGCACCTTTACCGGCATCACCTGCTATAGCACCACCGATAGCACCAAGAGCTGCTCCTCGTGCTCCATCTCTAACCATTCCACCTTGACCTGTTTCTGCATCACCAAATCCGCCGGAACTCGAAGGAGAAGAAGGGCTATAAGCATAGTTTTGTTGTTGTGAACTGTTCATTGGATTAAAACCCGTTTGACTGACTGACCATTGGTGGCATTCAAACTGATCTTTCTGTTGTTGTTCCATGGATTGGCCGCCCGATGGATAGGCGAAGACATCGTTTGCATGTGTATTGATTGTTGTTAATACACATATGCCTGATATCAAGAATGTATAAAGATGTTTGACCATGTACCTTTCTCCTTACAAAAATACTTCAATGAATTGTTATTGTTAAATATTAGCTCGTTTATGAGCTTCTACATAAATCATTCTGTTTTTATTGAATTCCATATGCCCATGTAGTTTCATTATATTCTCGTTAATGGTGCCCGAAAATGAAATTCGGCCTTCGGTGTCATCACCAAACGACCCTGGCACAAAGTCGTTATAGCGCGTCGCGGTGAGTGTCATGGAGATTATTGAATCGGAAGATTCATACGATCCGGTGAAATAATAGGAAATGCCACCACCAAAGACTTTATTGTTGGTCAGCACAAATGTGCCACCACGATTGATTTCCTCACCAACCTGCAAGTTTTCATAAAATTCTTCAGTTGCAGAAAACTGAACCGTCCAGAGTCCTTCAGTGGCCATGATAGATTTCCCCTGATTTGTACTAACGATTGCCTTAAGGCTACATATAATTATAGATAAAAATTATCCATATGAATAATATGTATGTTTATGAATAATTATATATTATTCATCTTTTATTACAAAATTACTATGCTAGAATATTTTAATAATATTTTAATAATAATTTATAGTAATCTCAGACATGAATAGATTTCGATACTATCTGTTTTATTTGGCATGCTTGTTTATGTCAGGCTGTAATATTGTCGGGCCAGATTTCATCAAACCCGATGCTCCCGTCGCAGATCAATGGCTGGAAAGTCACGATTCAACAATCCTCTCTGAACAAGGCGATGTCAGTAACTGGTGGACGGTATTTAATGACCCGACACTCGATTCATTAATCGAAAAAGCCTATCAACAAAACCTTTCACTACAGATTGCCGGCATTCGAATACTGGAAGCCCGGGCACAACTTGGTATTGCCGTTGGCAATAGCTACCCGCAAGCACAGCAGGTAAGCGCTGGTCTTGGCCATATCGAGTTAAGCGATAATCAGCCGAACATTTCTGGAACTGCCGACACATCCTATCGGGATGCCGATATTGGTTTCGATGTAGCTTGGGAAATAGATCTATGGGGTCGTTTCAAACGCGGCATACAAGCAGCCGATGCAGATCTGCTAACTAGCATTGCAGATTATGATGATGTACTAGTGAGTCTGACATCAAGTACTGCCTCAGCCTATGCTTTAATCAGGACATTCGAAGAACGTATTGCTATTGCGCATAAGAATGTAGAAATACAGGAACGTAGTTTAAAGATTACGACTATCCGTTTCGAAAGTGGAGCAACCACCGAACTGGATGTTCAACAAGCAAAAACCTTATTACTCAACACCAAGGCATCAATTCCCTCATTACAAGTCGGCTTACAACAAGCCAAGCATGCAATTAGTACCTTACTTGGACTACCTCCCGGTAATCTTGAAACTTTATTAGAAGGTGAAAGTGTTATTCCGTCCGCAGCTTCTGAGATTGCTGTGGGAATTCCGGCAGAACTATTACGTCGTCGTCCTGATATCCGTCGAGCGGAATTACAAGCGGCAGCACAAAGTGCGCGTATCGGAATTGCCGAAGCTGATTTGTATCCACATTTTTCTCTGGTCGGCTCTATAGGTTTACAATCAAGTGATACGTTTAATAGTAATCTTGGAGATCTGTTTCAACTAAATAGTCTTGAAGCTTTTGCTGGTCCTAGTCTGACCTGGGATATATTTAACTATGGACGGATTAAAAATAATGTCCGTGTTCAGGACGCACGCTTGCAACAACTGATCGTAAATTATCAAAACACCGTATTGGAAGCCTCGCGTGAAGTTGAAGATGCATTAGTTGGATTCTTACGAGCCAAGGAACAAGTCGGGTTTCTATCAGAGAGTGTCGATGCGGCACAACGTTCTGTTGAGCTGGCGCTTCTACAATATCGGGATGGTGTGGCAGATTATCAACGCGTACTCGATACACAACAGGCATTGGTTGCACAACAAGATTTAAAGACAGCGCGTCAAGGTGATATCGCGACTAACCTGATTGCGATGTATCGCGCCCTCGGTGGTGGTTGGCAAATAAGGCAAGGCAAAGATTTTGTTCCAATAGAAACAAAGGAACAAATGAAGCAACGAACAAATTGGGGAGAGTTACTTGAGTCAACTCCTTCCGATTCAAGAGATGATGCAAAGTCATCCTCTCCAAAACCAGATTGGTGAGCTAACTAATATCACACAGTAAACTACTAAGGAATAAACGCTATGTTTTATAATAGAGTTAAGAATATTAAAAGAATGGGGTATCTATTTATTATACCGTTATTCCTGTCGTTACAAGCCTGTGAAAAGGAACAACTGGAAGAGAAAAAGATCGTTCGACCTGTCAGGGCAATGAAAGTTAGTGATGTTGTCCAATTCAGACAACGACAATTCCCCGGTACGGCAACCGCAACACAGGAAGTTGATTTATCTTTCCGCGTATCAGGCCCCTTGATTACCTTTCCTGTAAATGTTGGTGATGAAGTAAAGACTGGCGATGTTGTTGTTCGTATCGACCCTCGTGATTATGAAGTCAGTTTAAATAATGTACGCGGGCAATTGGATAAGACCATGGCCAATCTCAAGCGCGCACAATCCGAGTTCGATAGAGAGATGCGAATTCTTGAAAGAGATGCCGGTGCAACCAGTCAGACTGCCGTTGATCGCAAACGCTCACAACGAGATCAAGCGCGTGCGGATATTAAATCTTTACAGGCATCGGTTGCCTCTGCAAAAGACCAACTCAATTACACCTATCTAAAGGCGCCGTTTGATGGTGTTGTCGTTAGTACCTACGTTAAGAATTTTGAGTTCGTGCAAGCCAAAGAGCCTATCGTGCGCATTGTAGATAATTCAAGAATAGAGATGGTGATCAACATTCCGGAAAGTCTTATATCAATGGCGCCTCAGGCGAAAAATATTGAAGTTATTTTCGATCCATTTCCTGATAGAAAAATTCCGGCTGAGATTAAGGAAATCGGTACTGAGGCGTCGAGAACAACAAGGACCTATCCAGTGACCTTGATCATGGATCAACCAGAAGATATTAATATTCTTCCCGGCATGGCGGGCAAGGCATCTGGCAAACCAGATGCAGATGATATGAGCAAGCTTGCTATCGGTAAGCAGGTTCCGGTAGCCGCTATCTTGTCGCCGGATGATATAGAAAAAACCTACGTCTGGATCATTAATGAACAAAGTAAAACCGTAGCAAAGCGAGAAGTTATAATCGGGAAATTAACCGATACTGGCATTATGGTGACCAGTGGATTAGAAGATGGAGAATGGGTCGCTACTGCAGGTGTGAATTACTTACGTGAGGGTATGGAAGTAAGAATTCTGGAAGAGAAGACGGAGTAATAGATCCTATGAATCTTACAGCAGCTGCTATCGAAAAAAAGACAGTTTCCTATTTTGCTTTCGTCCTGATTTTTATTGCCGGTATCGCGGCATTTCTCTCTCTCGGTCAATTAGAAGATCCTGACTTCACTGTCAAAACGGCAGCGATAACAACCTATTATCCGGGTGCTAGTGCCGAAGAAGTGGAATTGGAAGTCACTGATCGTATAGAGCTTGCTATACAGCAAATGAAACAGATTGACTACATTAAGTCATGGTCTCGTTCTGGTGTTTCCGTTATCAAAGTGAACATTATTCCTGCCTACACTGCCGATAAAATTCCGCAGATATGGGATGAGCTACGTAGAAAAATCCGTGAAGTTGAAACATCGCTACCCTCTGGTGTTGGCAGGCCAATGGTCAATGATGATTTTGGTGATGTGTTTGGTCATTTGTTGGCTCTGACTGGAGATGGTTATACCTATGCTGAATTGGAAGAATATGCAAAGAACTTAAAGAAGGAACTTAGTCTGGTAGACGGTGTAGCGAAAGTTGTGTTCTGGGGACAACAGAAAAAAGTCATTTATATTGATAGTTCACAAACCCAAATCAGTCAGCTGGGTTTAAGCGAAACGAATGTGGCGGCGACATTGGCTCATCATCATGAGGTGGTTGATAGTGGTTATGTCGACGTACAGAATAAGCGTTTGCGTATTACACCGACAGGTGAGTTTCAATCGCCGGAAGAGATTGCAGACTTGACCATACGGGCATCAGCAGATAATTCAGAGCTAATTCGAATAAAAGATATAGGCACAGTCAGTCAAGGTTATCAGAATCCTCCCGCCAAGATTATGCGTTTTAATGGTGAACGTGCCATTGCTATCGCTATCAGTAATATTCCAGGAACAAACGTCGTGACGATGGGACATAAGGTTGCAGATCGTCTGGATGAACTGATCGCCGAACTTCCGATTGGTATAGAAGTACAACGAGTGCATTGGCAAGCGGATATCGTTGATGCCTCTATCCAGGGCTTTTTTATTAATCTGACTGAGGCCATATTGATTGTACTGGTGGTACTGGCCGCATCAATGGGTTTGCGCATGGGTATTATTATTGGTACTGCACTGATTCTTACGATCTTGGGCACATTCATTATCATGTCTATGATGGGTATCGATCTGCAACGTATGTCATTGGGTGCATTGGTGATTGCATTAGGCATGATGGTGGATAATTCGATCGTCGTCGCCGATGGCTTTGTCAGCCGATTACAAAAAGGCATGGATCGAACCAAGGCTGCAATAGAAGCAGCAACGTTACCTTCTATGCCATTACTTGGTGCAACCGTTGTTGCCGTGATGGCCTTTTATCCTATTATTGCATCCACAGAGAGTGTTGGTGAGTATTGCGGCAGCTTGTTTATGGTGGTTGGTATTTCATTGATGTTCAGTTGGGTGCTGTCTGTGACACTGACGCCGATCCAATGCATGGATATGATGCCGGATCCAAAACCGGGTGAAGCAGGTATCGATCCCTATGGTGCAAAGTTTTATGTTTATTATAGGTCTCTACTTCATATCGCCATTAAAAGACGGTGGGTAACCATTGGTGCCATGGTTGTATTGTTGGTTGTATCAATCATCGGTTTTGGACAAGTTAAACAATTATTTTTTCCGGACTCGTCCATGACCAAATTCATGGTAGATTACTGGACACCCGAGGGAACGCGTATTCAGGATGTTTCTGCAGATATTAAAATTATTGAAAAAAAATTATTAAATGATGAGCGTGTTGCGAGTATAAGTACCTTTATCGGTGGTGGTCCTCCACGATTTTATCTGCCGGTGACTCCGGAAGATCCGAATCAGGCTTATGGTCAACTGATCGTCAACATGCATGACGAAAAAGAAATCGATGATCTTATTAAAGACTTAACTCCTTGGTTTGAAGAGACTTTCCCCGATGCTCAGGTTCCCATGATTAAATACGGTGTTGGTCCGGCTGAAACCTGGAAACTACAAGCTCGAATAAGCGGGCCAGCCGTTGCAGATGCGGCCGTCCTCCGCTCTCTAGCCATAAAAAGCACGGATATTCTCGATGCTGAGCCGCTAGTAGGTATGTCACAAACTGACTGGCGCCAACGGGTATTAAAATTAGTCCCGGAGTATAACCAGGAACGCGGACGCTGGACCAACATCACCCGGCAGGATATCGGTGATACGACAAAACGCGCTTATGATGGTCGCGTCATTGGGCAATATCGTGATAAAGATGATGTCTTACCGATTATCATGCGTATGGGTGAAGAAGAACGTCGTAATGTTGGTGGCCTGGATGTATTGCAAGTACAACCGCAAGGGGCAACCTACACGGTTCCCTTATCTCAAGTTACCGATGCGGTATTAACCGAATGGGAAGACTCGGTTATCTGGCGGCGAGATCGCAGACGCACAATCACCATTCAGGCTAATCCCATACTAGAAGTTACATTGCCTTCTGTGATGAAGAATGTTGCAGAGAAACTTGAGTCATCTGAATTACCAGTAGGTTACACATTTGAATGGGGTGGTGAGATTGAATCGGCGGCGGCTTCTCAGAAATCCTTGATACCGGGAATGATCCCAGCTGCTGTGGTCATCGCCTTTATCGTTGTGGCACTGTTTAATGCATTCCGCCCACCGATTGTCATTGCCCTGACGATTCCGTTTGCCTTGATCGGTATCACCTGGGGATTGTTGTTTTCCGGCGCGGCGTTTGGTTTCGTTGCCTTGTTGGGAGGCATGAGCCTGGTAGGGATGATGATCAAGAATGCCGTTGTACTTTTAGATCAGGTTAATATCGAGCTAGCCGAAGGTAAAACGCCCTACGAGGCTATTGTCCATTCTGGTTTGTCTCGTCTTCGTCCGGTGGGTCTGGCTGCTGCAACCACCGTACTGGGGGTCATACCTTTATTACAAGATGTTTTCTGGGTTGGCATGGGTGTCACGATTATGGCAGGTCTAAGCTTCGGTACTATACTGACCATGGTACTAGTGCCAGTGTTGTATGCAACGCTATATAAAATAAAGGCCCCGTCTTAATATAACCAATACGGGATAAAAAACCTGGAGTTGTTATGTTGCTACTTAAAAAGTTTAGTGATGGTGTCCTTATCATAAACAGTGACAACAACGCGTTATCCAGAAACTCACTTTATAAATTATTTCTCCCGTTACTTATTCTTATTTCCGGTTGCACGGCGCATTATCCTGTTAGCGAATCAATAGATGAAATTAATCCCTTTGGTGGATATCGATCACAGCTTACTCAAAATGAAAGTCGATCCGATACCTTATTTGTTGGGATTGCATTTTCCGGTGGGGGAACGCGTGCAGCTGCCTTCTCTTACGGTGTATTGGAGGCACTGCGTGAAATAACCATTCAGTGGGAAGGTAAGGAACGGCGACTAATTGATGAAATAGACACTATCTCTTCTGTCTCGGGCGGCAGTTTTACCGCTGCTTATTACGGACTCTTCGGTGATCGTATTTTTGAAGATTATGAAGAAAAATTCCTGAAAATTGATGTCGAAGGTTATCTTAAGGGCATCTTATGGAAGCCGTGGACATGGTTTAGTTTAGGCTCATCATTTTTTGGCCGTAGTGATTATGCCGCAGAATATTATGATGAGATCCTGTTTGAAGGAAAGACCTTTGCCGACATGATGTCTAGCAATGGACCACTTATCCAGATTAATGCAACAGAGGTATCGACTGGGACACAATTCACATTCTTGCAGGGACAGTTTGATCTCTTGTGTAATGATGTCTCTACATATCCGGTGTCACGTGCTGTTGCTGCCTCATCGGCAGTACCCGTATTATTTAGTTCGATCACCATCGACAATAATGCCGGCAGTTGCGGTTATCAACGACCCCCATGGCTCGATGCAGTATTGAACAGTGAAGATGATATATCGAGGCGACGTCATCTTGCTGAGAAGTATGTGCTGTGGCTGGATCGAGAAACATATCCCTATCTTCATCTCTATGATGGCGGATTAACTGATAACCTGGGAGTACGACCATTTATTAACCGATTCACATTCGCAGGAAATGCATGGGAACTAGCAAAAAGTACCGGGAAACAGGATAGTAAACGTTTGGTAATTATTATTGTGAATGCACAGGCTGAATCTAAAACGCATTTCAGCAGACTAGCAAGCCCAGTTCCATTACTAGATACGATCATGGGTGCCACATCGATTCCGTTGAATGAATATACGTTTGAATCACTGGTGGCAGTAAAATCAGCAATGGCTGATTTTAGTAAGGATTTTGCTGAAGGTCGCTGTGCTGATCGTGTCAGCAAAGGAGAGGATACGGCCGGTTGTGATGAGTTTAAGGCAAACCTTATTGTTATTGACCTGGATGACATAAAAGATAAACAAAAACGTGATCGACTGAAACAACTACCTACTTCATTTGTGTTAAATCCGAGTGAAGTGGATGATTTGCGAAATGCTGCGAAAGAAATTATTGGTGAGTCTAAGACTTTTCAAAAATTCATTAATGATCTGAATTAAATATCAAAAAATATAAAACAATAGCGCTATTAATTAATCAACAGGAGTGTATTTTGTTTAAATTGAGAGAAAAAATATTATTACTATTTATTTTTAGTATCTTATCGTACCCATTGTATGCGGCACCAAATTCTGGATTTCTGGATGATTATTCAGGTTTAAAAGCGGACCCTGATCGAGCCGGCGCCATGGTTTATCGTAAAGCTGGAGTAACACTTGGCGCATACGATAAGATTGTTATCTCACCGATTGAATTCTTCTATCACCCCGACACAAAATATAAAGGTGTTTCTCCGGATGAAATGAAAGTACTGGCAGATTCTTTTGCGGACATTTTAACAAAAGAACTTGAACCCGATTATCCAGTTGTTAATTCTACCGGTAAAGGAGTTCTTATTGTTCGTCTTGCAATCACCAATTTTAAAATGAAGAAAAAGAAACGCAGCCTTTTGGGATACTTGCCAATCGGTGCAGCTATTACTGCATTAAAAGATGTTGCGGGAAAACGTATTACACTTTCTGATGCAACTATTGAGGCAGAGTTACTTGACGGTGAAAGTGGTGAGCGGCTTGGAATATTAGTTGATAGTCTTTCTGATACAGTCAGTAAAAAAGATAAACCAACTTGGGAAAGTTTAACTAATGCCTTGACGTTTTATGCAAAACGATTCCGATCTCGTTTGGATGCTGAGCATTAAAAATTAATCTACTATTTTTTAAACTAAAAGGAGCTGATGCTCCCTTTTTATTAACGTGATTTATGAGTTCCAGCCGGAAATATATTGTCTTTAGTTTTTTAATTATCTTGTTGATGGTTGCTTTGTTTTTCTTAATGTCATCTGATAATGAATTACAAGTAGGCGATGTCAACACTTCACCAGAAAAATCATTGTCAACCCAGCAAGAGAATTACTCGGAATCCACAGAAGAAATATCGACTGCTATTCTTGATGATATTTGGCCACCATTATCAAAACCCATGGTTGGTGATCTTGACAAGATGCTTGGGAAACAACAAATACGTGTGTTAACTACATTTAGTCTGGGTTCTTATTATATCGATAGAGCTGAACAACGTGGCACTGTTTATGAATTTTCAAAAGAACTTGAAAAATTTATAAAAAAGAAACTGGGAAACAAAGCCTCAAAACTGCATGTCATTATTATTCCGGTAAGGCGTGATCAGCTTATTCCTTATCTGGTTGATGGTTATGGCGATGTTATCATAGCGAATTTGACGATAACTTCTAAACGAGAAGAACTCATCGATTTCTCTCGACCAATTTCAAAAGGGAATGTACACGAACTGCTGGTCACCGGACCCAAGTCACCTGCTATTACCTCGATTGAAGATCTTGCCGGTACCGAGATTGCGGTAAGAGAGGATTCCAGTTTCTTTGAAACACTTCAGGAATTGAACCAGAGATTTGTTAAGGAGGGAAAAGCCGAAATTAAAATAAGCCTGGTTGATCCAAGACTTGAACGTGAAGATATTCTGGATATGGTAAACGCGGGTATGTTACCCATGACGGTCCATGATGATCATGTTCTTGCTATATGGTCACAAATATTTACAGATTTGAAAATTCATAAAGAGATGCCGCTTAAGGAAGAAGGAAAAATAGCTTATGCATTGCGCAAAAACAGTCCGGAGTTCAAGTCACTAATTAATGAGTTTGTCGATAATCACAAGCAAGGTACTTTAATAGGCAATGTGATATTAAATCGTTATTTTAAAGATATTAAATGGGCTTATTCAGCTATGAAAAATGAACCATTTCACGAGATGGACGACCTGGTTTTGTTATTTAAAAAGTATGGAGCGCAATATGATATTGACTGGGTATTGTTGATCAGTTTTGCTTATCAGGAATCCCGTTTTGATCAAAATGCTAAAAGTCATGTGGGCGCAATCGGTATAATGCAAGTACTACCTTCAACAGCGGCAGACAAACTGGTGAGCATTCCGGATATTAGTACTCCTGAGAACAATATTCATGCAGGAACAAAATATATCAGTGTATTACGTGATAGATATTTTTCTGAAGAAAATCTGGACGATTTTGAGAGATATATGTTTACTATGGCGGCTTATAATGCAGGTCCGAATCGTATCAATAGATTAAGAAAGGAAGCTAAAGAAAGGGGACTGGATCCTGATAAATGGTTTGATAATGTTGAATATATCGTTGCATCGAGGGTTGGACAAGAACCCGTTGTATATGTGGGCAATATATTCAAGTACTATGTTGCTTATAAGCGAATAATCAATGAATTTGAAGCAAGGAATCAGGCATTAGGACGATAGATAATTAACATCCTAAATCAGGTTTATTATATTTATTCTCTTGTAGTGTTTTACTACTAGTTACTAGTAAGGTTTTTTCTAGACCACCAATGCTCAAGTGTAGTCATTACTATGACTATATAAACTGCGCACCGGATCCTGTTTACTCTGTTGATAATCTGATGGTTCTGTAGTCTGTTCTTAAGCTTTGGTTTCTGGTTGTTCCTGTGATCCTTCCTTTTTCTTATCTGTACTTATCAGTTATACCTTATACATGAATTTAACGAGGGAAGTTTTTAAGTATTTTCCGATGATTCAGTCTCATGATTGAGCCATCCCATAAATAATGTATAACCAAATACCAGAACAACTGGGCCAATAAACAAACCTAATATTCCATTAAGTAATAATCCACCAATGGCACCAAGAAAAATGATCAGCATGGGTGCGTCGACACCACGACCAAGTAAAATTGGTTTTAATATATTGTTCATAAGACCTACGGCTACATTCCATATTAGAAAAGTTACGGCAGCGCCAGTACCGGCGAATGAAAATGCATAGATGGATAAGGGGATTAATATGATCAATATATCGATCTGAACCACAGCTAAAACCAGGCAAATCACAGATAAAAAACCTGCGCCGGGTATTCCCATCGCGACAAACCCCAAACCGGCTAACAAAGTTTGAATTAATGCAATGCCCAGTATTCCATTAATAACACTTTGAATAATCTTGTGAGAAAGTAGAGTCATTTCCTTGCCACGCTCGCCGGCGATACGTTTGAAAATGACCAAGGCTGCTTTGCTACATGCTTCAGCTTTGGCAATAAAGACGCCGGCTATAATAATAGAAAAGATAAACATCAATACAGTCAGACCCGCGCCTGCCGCAGCTTTTAATAACCACTTACCAAAGGCCTTAATCTCCGGTTCGAATTGACCCAAAGTTGCATGTGGATCTTCTGATGCTTGAACCCAGAAAGCCTCCAGTTTTTTACCAATCAAGGGTAACTCACCAACTGCTTCCGGAGAGGCAGGAATGCTGATTTCACCACTTGCCAGATTTTTAGATAGTGCTTGTGCATCTTCAAATAAAACACCGGTAAGTAATATGGTGGGTGTAATTAACAAGACAAGCATCATCAAGGTAAATAAAGTGGCAGCCAGGCCATTACTTAAATTCAGTTTTTTATTTAACCAAAGGAATATCGGGTAAGTACCAATTGCGATGACAATGCCCCAAATAATTGGAGTGATAAAAGGTCTAATAATCTGGAAACTCCAGATTATTAGCAGGGCTATCAAGCCGATACTAACAATAATTTCAATGGATTTTTTCATTGCTACAGGCTCATGTGTCTCGGTAGAAGAGTTGCTCATAGTCATTTCCTATTATTATGTTGAAAATTCGGTGACAGTAAGCAACTAATATATAATGAAATTGGGCTGAGATCATTATTTAGTGAGTCTGACAGACAGGAGATGGGATATGTCACTTTGGCAGAAATTAGTTATTACCATTCTGACTATGTTGGTCGCAGGATTTGTTGCCGGTCTAATATGGGGAAATATTTTTGATGTCACTATGCCAAGTTATCTGGCAGGGATGGCTGGTGGTCTGGCGGCTATTCTGATATGGGAGTTGCTTAAGAAGGTTGTAATTAGAGAATCCATGCTTTCAAAGTGGTCTTTGTCTTTCATGTTAATCACGATAATTGCTTTGTATTTTATTGTTGGCGTGCAGCCTGATGCATTAGCTGATTCAGGCAGTATTGATCCTAGGATTAATAATTTATATGAACATCTTGGTCAAACAAAATCGATAGGAATTTTTACCAAGCTTTCGATTAAAAATAATACCGCCCGGCTTAATAAATCTTTTGCCGCTCATCATCAGGGAAAACGCCCACCGAATATAAAAGAACTCAGAGAACGTTATGATTTAATGGTGCAGGAAATGATGATCCTGGTACAAGGCAAAGACCCAGAGCTAGCCCGTGAAATATATGAAGTTCGATTGTTGTTATGGTCTTATCTTTCTGATCCAGAGAAATATAAATTAATCTAGGATTATGAGTGTGAAAATTACTGTAAATAAAATTATAGATATACAGCAGTATGTAACGCTATATTTATCTGTTCTTATGATTGTTTATTCAACTGCTGTTTTTTCTCAGGAAGAAGACAATGAAGTATCGATTATTGATGATATATATACTGCTTTGACATTGCAGGGTATAGATTGTGATGGAATTAGTGAGATAGAGCAAAATGAAGACGATAGTTATGATGTTGTCTGTGAAAGTGGTGGGCAATTTATTATTAGTCAGACAAAGAATGGTATTCTCAGCGTGGTTGATCAAATAACAGGAGTAATTCGTAAAGGCATCGAAATATTTATTGATGTTATTCCTATGACAGATCAATTGTTTCAGCAGTCAGATGAAATATCTGAACATGATGCTGAAGTTGCACGTAGCCTTTTTTCAATTATTGAGTTATCTGGTAATACCTGTGAGTCAATAACAGCTGTCGTTAGTGATATTGATGGTGGACATGTTGTATCTTGCGCAAGAAATAATAACTATCGTATTTTTACTGGTGAAGATGGACTAGTTGAAATTGAAGCGATTATATCTGAATAAGGCAAAATAGCAGGAGCTACAGGAATTAAAAAATCTATTTTCTTATTAACGCAATCTCAGAAATGACTGCGTTATGATCTGATAATTTATCGTTAATTACTTTATAAGATATAAACTCCATTTCCTTTGAAATAAGTATCCAGTCAATTCGTTTATTTGATCTTGAAAATGTCTCAAGTCCAATCTTGTTTAATTCATAGGTTTTTAAGTTCAAATTATCAATTAGATAATTAAATGCACTACTACTGGAATCAGCATTAAGATCACCCATTAATATAATTGGATTATTACGTTCTTTCATTACTGATACTATTTCCTCTATTTGTTTTTGCCTGACACTATCTAATAGAAAGTCCAAATGTACTGAGATCACATCAATATAAAGATTATGTTCACTGGGCCATTTTATCGTTGATAAAACAAAACCTTTTGGAAGAGAAATAAATGAATGATGGGTGAATGTGTGTGACTTAGAGTGTTCCAGTTTGCTACTTGCCAGTATGGCAGTTCCATAGTGCAATCCAAAATTATTAACATGATACCCCTGGAAATTGCTATTAAAACTAGCTTGAGTCGAAAGGTATTCAACATGATTAAAGTTGCCGCTCCAAAAGGAGGGGCCATCTGTTTCTTGTAAGGCTACGACATAGGGAGTCTCTCGGATAAATATTCTGATAATGTCATTCAGGTTCTCTTTAATTTTATTCTTGTTTAAAAGTGCTTGATGAAATTTGTTCTTTCTTCCGTGAGCTATATTCAAGGTCATAAAGGTTAGCGACCTGACATTATTATGCTGAGGGATTTTATTTATTAAACCTGACTGCTCGGTGATATTACTGCCAAATCCAAAACAAACTATTAAAAAACTTAATAATATGAATGATATATAATATTTCATAATCATGTTGACACGAATGCATAGTAAAAATTATCTGAGAGCTCCTCGCATTGAATTGTAATTAATTCTTGGCTGCATCAGTCGGTGCAACTCTCTTTTGCGTATATCTTCCATCATTACTTCACGAGTCCGTTGCATTTGTTCAATCATTAAGTCTTTTTGTTGTGAGTCGAGCTTTTCAAGTCTGCCGATAACAATGAGTGTGCGAGATCGACGTTCACTTCGGGTAAGTAATTTCTTTTCTACTTCGTTAGTCCATTTTCGATGTGATTTGATTAAATCTTTATACTGGTTAGGTATGTATGATTCAGGAATGATGTTTTTTTCAATCCCCGTATATGCACAATCTAGAAATGCTCGTTCACCTTTAGCAAGGGTATATTTGTCAGAGATCTTAGTATTGTTTGGATCATAATCTGATTCGGTAGTGCACTTAGACAGAAATTTCGAAAATGCTTGATTTATTTTTTCTTCAGATTGAACGGGGTTAATTACGGACATAAAAAGTAGAAACAGACAGATACATATTCGGTAAGATGAGTTCATTTCAATCATACAATTTCTCCAGATTGTCATTATATATTCCTGAGCTTAGCTCATTACCGTATAATGCGATTATAATATTGCTATTCAGGTTTGAGAGAAATAAAAAATGCCAATAATAGCCTTGCATTATTTAATTTCATCAAGTTTATATGAGACAGTTTATATTAACAAAAATTATTTTGTTAAGGTTGGAGTGTTAATTACTTTCATGCTCCTAATTTCTGCTTGTTCATCAGTAAAGGTGATAGAAGAGCAACAAGAGTTATTACCTCGAGTAGTTGCAAACACTGAATTATCATGTCCACAATCTAATATATCCCGTTGTAGCATAGATTCTCCTCTAAAAGACCTGGCAGACGAATTATTCAGTTCGACAAGTAACAATCTTCATTCTGCAACTATTCTTGATGTTGGTGAGAAATCATTAATAGCGCGCATACATTTGATTCGGGCTGCCCGAGAATCAATTGAGGTTCAAACCTATATTTGGGCGAATGATGAAATAGGTGGCTTATTTGCACAAGAATTAATTGCTGCGGCAAAAAGAGGAGTTAGGGTTCGTATCATTGGTGATCAACTCTATTCAGGAAACGATCCAGCCAACCTGGCTGCGGTTGCTCTATTGCATGAGAACTTTCAGGTAAAGTTGTATAACCCGTTACAACACAAAGCAACATTGTCGACAATGGATGCCGTGAAATCTTTGTTTACGGATTTCAGTAAGCTTAATCATCGCATGCATAATAAGGTTATGGTATTTGACGGCCGTATAGGTATAACGGGTGGTCGAAATATAGAAAATGCATATTACAACTGGGATGAAGAATATGATTTTCTTGATCGTGATGTTTTGATTGTAGGTTCAGCTGCTGGTGATATGCAGAAATCTTTTAATCGTTACTGGGATGATCCAATTACCGTTGAACTGGATCAGTTATCAGATGTTAGGGAACATTTATTTGACAATAATAAACAAAAAACCTTACCGGATTTAATTTTTCCTGATAGCAAAGACTTCGATGAAGTTATTCTCAATGCTACTAATAATACTTATATTACAAAACAATTTATTGAAACGGCACATTCTGTATCGGATGTTTTGTTTTTAGCCGATAGACCACAGAAACCATTTATTAAAGATGCAGAAGCAGATTTAAATACCTCGAAAAAATTGAGACAGGTTATCGAAGATGCAAAGCAGTCTGTGCTTATGCAGACGCCTTATTTTCTAATTAGTAATTCCGCATACAAATTGTTTAGTGATTTAAGGGAAAATAACCCTGATATTGATTTTACAGTTTCTACAAATAGTCTCGCATCTATTGATCAATATATAATTTATGCACTTTCCTTTAAACGAAAAAAACGTAATGTGAAAGATCTTCAATTCAAGATTCATGAATTGAAACCCAACCCTGATGATATAGAAAAAATGATGCCGCGTTATACTAAATTGGCGAAACATAGCAATCCTGATGAACGAAGGTCTGAATTTGATCCAGAAGGCGATACAGAATTTGATCGTTACGATACTGTCGCTATCGATAGTGTTGATGGGCCAAGGATAGGTATACATTCAAAATCACTGGTCATTGATAATGAAATTTCTGTAATTGGTTCACATAATTTTGATCCACGAGGTGTTGGATTAAACACAGAAGTGACCTTAACAATACGCGATAAAGCATTTGCAGAAGAATTATCGAAAAGTATTCATCAATACATAGCACCGCAAAACAGTTGGACTATAGCTAAACGTCAACATGTACCAATCCTTGGTTTTATAACAGAAACTCTGGAAACTATTTCACGGATGTTGCCTGTGTTTGATATTTGGCCCTTTAGATATACGAGTAGTTTTGAATTACGTGATGGTATGCAGCCTGTAACTATGGATGATCCGAATTTTTATGAACATTATGAAAGCGTAGGTCAATTCCCAGGCACTTCATTATCAGACGAACAATTGAAAACGATCTTAGTAAGCGGGTTTGGAGTGGTTGCAGAACCATTGATGTAAACGATTTTTTATGAACCTTGTATCAGCAGTGATAGAACTCATTATTATTAATTTAAATAATATGTAGGACACATAGAGTTATGAAGTGTTTACGAAACAATATTGGGCTTTTAATTATATTTCAGTTGGTCACATTTTCAACCATCGTCTCTTCAGATTCTGATTCGTGGAAATTTTCGGAAAACAATAATAATGTGATCCGAATGCAGACTCAGGGAGGAGACCCTGAAAAGTCAGGAGATGTGAAAATAGAATTTTATGGTCACATGGCTTTTAAAATTACATCACCAGAAGGTCTGAGCATATTGATAGATCCCTGGCGCAATGATCCTTCCGGAGTGTGGGGACGTTGGTTTCCAAATGAATTTCCTGAGACTGCTGTCGATATCGTTATCTCAACGCATGCGCATTTTGATCATGATGCGGTGTATCGGCCTCATGCGATCATGGTATTAGAACGCATGGCTGGTGAACTCAAACTAGGTGATGTGAAGATTACCGGCATTGCTGAAAAACACATGTGTAAATCGAAAGGGTGGTATAAATGGACTGACGTAGCGAAAGAGTTTAGTCAAGAATTTTGCCCACCGAATAATTATTTGCATATGGATAATTTTATTCAAATTATAGAGACAGGTGGATTGCGAATAGCTCATTGGGGAGATAACCGTCCTGATCTCTCAAAGTTTGCAAATGAACTTTTAAAAAATATTGATATACTAATTATGAATATAGATGGTTCAAGTCATATTCTATCCTATCAAGATATTGATGATGCACTAAAGCGTTATCAACCAAGGGTAGTCATACCTGGGCATTATTATACTAAAGGGGCTAGTAGTGTATTAACGACGTTGGACACTGCTGACGAATGGGTTGATCGACAGGATGATGTTGTTCGTTTGAAAGAATCTGAACTGATTCTTAATCCTGATAAAATAAATTCATTCGAACAAAGGATCTACTATTTCGGAATGAACCATATTCAGTAAAGCTATAAACAGTACAATAATGCTACTGTCTACAAAATTTATTTTAATTAAATTTAATCATATGTCTCGTCATATTTTGTTGCTGATGATCGTCTGTATTTCTGTTGTAGCACATGCACAGGAAACATTCTTTTTATCTGACGATGAACAACAATTGCTATCAGAATATCCGGATACAATGCTCAGGGGAGCAGATTCTGCATGGCCACCTTTTGAATTTCGCCAAAAAGATGGTGTTTATGCAGGTATATGTCAAGACTATACGGATATTGTGGCAAAACGTTTAAGCCTGGAAATTAAGCTGATTCCTGATCTTGTTTGGGATGATGTCCTGAACAAAATCATGAACAAAGATCTCGATGTAATCACTTGTCTGGCACAGACTCAAGAGCGGGATGCATATCTCTCTTTTACTGCGCCATTTACATCAATTCCACAGGTCATTTTTACGCAACCTGATTATCCTTATGTAGGTGGACTGAAAGATTTAAATAATAAAAGAGTTGCCATGACAAAAGGCTATGCAGTAACGGATATTCTAAAACGACAATACCCAAAACTTGATGTGGTCATGGCCGACAATCCTTTTGATGCTTTAAAACTTGTCTCAACGGGTCAAGCAGATGCCTTTGTCGGTACCCTCGCTGTTGGTATATATCTGATCAGAAAATATAATTTGGCAAATCTTAAGGTTGCAGCACCCGCTGAGGTTCCAGCATTAGAGATGCGATTTGGTTTTCGTAAGGACTGGGAATCATTGGTTCCTCTAATAGATAAAGTACTTGCCAGCATTACAACGGAAGAACATACCGCTATTCAGCAACGTTGGATTAATGTTGAATACGATCCGTTAGTGGATTATTCATTATTATGGAAAGTAGGTAGCACCTTGTCAGTTCTTCTAATCCTGGCGGTATTGTGGATCAGTCAGGTTCAAAGGCAGAAGCGTGCATTACAGGAAAGTGAAAGTAAATTAATCACACAAAGAAATGCACTTCAAAAACTAACAGAAGTCCTGGAAGCCTATGGTGAACGAGTTGGTCGTGAACTGGATATGGCACGTGAAACTCAGAGAGTTTTGTTACCTGATTTAGATAAAGTGAAGACTATATCTGATATCCATGTATTACACATTGACTCACGCTTTGAACCAAGCTCAGAATTAGGTGGTGATTTTTGGAAATTGGATAGTATTGATGAGAATCGCGTAGCAGTATTAATGGTTGATTTTGTGGGTCATGGTATTAATGCAGCATTAAATACTTTCAGATTACATGCCTTATTAGAAAGTGAAGCTACAACAAATACAGAGCCTGCAGTATTTTTAGAAAACCTGAATAATCGTCTCTCGCCCTTATTGCCATCAGGTCAATACGCCACTATGTTCTATGGAGTGATTGATCGTAATCTTGATATTCTGACTTATGCTGGTGCTGCCACTCCCAATCCTCTCATTTTTATGCCCGGTGAAGATGAACCACTTATAGGGATAGGGGAGGGGCTTCCTATTGGGATGTTTGATGGTTCTACTTATGAAGACCGAGAGATTCCCTTTCCAAAAGGCTCCTCCATTCTTTTGTATAGCGATGCTGTCACAGAGGGAAAAACAAAATCGGGAGTTAGATTGGAAGAGAAAGGCTTGGTTGAGTTAACAAAGACTTGTTTGCAATCGTGTCCGCGAGAAAACCTTATCGAATTATTGGCTAAAGAGCTTGATGAGTTACTTGAGCAACCACTGGCTGATGATCTGACTATCATTCATATCAATCGATTATTAAGCTAAAAACGAACTGACAAGCAATATTGTTTAAGTTGATATAGCCAATTGTGTTAAACGAATGTGACATCTATACGTCTGGTTTACTGTGATCAGCCAGATATGCGCCAACCAGACTTGCTACCAGAATCGCTAAATAAAACTGTCCACATATTGCTTCAAGATAAGAAAATGATCGTGCGATGGGTATAGCTGGACTAACGTCACCATAACCTAGTGTGGTTAATGTCACAAAACTGTAGTAAATCAAGTCCCAGTAATCATTATAGTTTGATGATGATGCTATGCCGTTAAATGAATTTGGAAATACTACATCAATAAAAATATAAATAATCGCCCAGATATAGCCTAACAATAAGTAAATACAAATCGAACCAACTATTTTATTAGTCGTAATGCTTCCGCGAAATAATATTTGTCGAATTGCCACTATCATAGACAATATACAAAATAGTAATGTATTAAATAATCCGATTAATAATAAAGATTTTGAGTTAATGAAATAATTTATAAATGTAAAAAACAAACTTAGAATAATCAAGGTGAGTCCTGCCATAAACCAGACTCGTTGTTTATTTAGACTCCATACACCGATCACCATGACAGACATAAAGGCAAATTGTGTGATTATTCTGGAACCATCAGGATACCATTGCGTAATTAAAGGCCCTATTAATGAAAGGGTCAGTAAACCAATAAGCATATATATGAAATTGCCTTTATTTAGAGATTCTTCTATATTTTTAGGTGTGTCCATGACAATATCCAATGTTATGAAAGTGGTATTTCCCAGTTAAGAATAAATCGATTATCAACTAAATCAATAGCACCTGTACCATCCTGATCAATTTCTGCTCTTCGATATCGAAACCATAAGCCTTCAAGAATTGGTATCTGCGGGCGATAGTCTATAGTGATATCCCATTCAGACTGATCAGGTGAAGCTGCACTTCCCGTATCCGGGGTAATACCTTCAGCATAGTTGGTATAGGCACTGAGTCCATCTAAGCCAATATAACTAAAGTCATAAGCTAGCCCCATTAACCATGCGTCTTCATCAGCACGATCAAAATCTTTTACAATGATTGATAAATAACTCGGTCGACCACCATATGGGGATCGTATACCAGCGTGTTTATCTGTTATTGTTGCGGCAGCGGTCAATACTGCACCACGATAACTTATCGAGGCTTTAACTCCACCAGTTCGGGTATCAAAATTACCAATGTTTTCATTACCAATGCTACGTTGATCTGTAAACTGTGCAGATAGCTTTAGTGGAATATTATCAGTGATCTTAATTAAATGATTCGCTTCAGTGTAAAAGATATTCATTATATTGAATGAATAGAAATTAATTGCACCAAAGTTTGTATGTTTATTGATGCGATAGCGCGCTCCTGCCATAAATAGTCCATCGTTAGTTCCTGTTGCACCAGCAATACTAGACAGGTGTTTAAACGAGTCTGAATTACGTGTTTTCATTTTACTGACATAACCACCAATGAAATTAACTTTGGGTAAGGCATTTAACCCTGTGATGGTAAAAGCTTCATGTGTATTTGGTACCATTCTGTTGTCTTGTTTATTCAAGTAAGGTAGGTTAAATGATTGGCGGTAAGCGCGGAAGTTAATTTCATCATTTAGTTTATAATTAACATAGCTTTGTCCAAGAACATCAAATCCATTCTGAACAGGTTCTAATAAAGTTGTTCCTCCTTCATTTTCTGTACCATTAATTTTTTGTGACGTGTAATAGCTGGCACCCAATGAAAGACGATCGAATAAGTAGCCGGATTGGTAATCAATCGAACCACCAACAGTCCATGCCTTATTATCGTTACTACCATCGACATCGACGAATCCGTCATTATCCCGATCAAAATTAAAGGTTCTGAAGTTTAATCCGAGTTTTGTATCACGGAAGAAAGGCGGGAGGTTCTGGAGCTTCTCTTTCAATATTGGAAAAAAGGGACCTTTTAGACGCTCAATAATAAATGATGATGATAAAGCACCTTTTATCTTATCTGCAGAACTGGGATGTGGTTTTTCATCCAGTACATATTTTGGTTCTGCATATAGGTTTGGTGAGATGCTCATAACAAAAGAGAATATTGATGCGACGCACAATAACCGAGTATATTTTATAATTATCATCAACTTAGAATAATATGATTTATCATGAAAATGTCTGTGATACACTTTTGTTATTCAACTATAAAGTATCATATTTGATTGTTTTTGCACTATTTAGGACGTGTTTTATAGTATGTTTAAAACAATATATTAATTTTTTAGGTTAAAGGCTATGAATGATATTTTTGTCATTGAACTAGGTACTCGTCATGTTCTGGAGCTCAGTATCGTTGTTTTATGGTTAGGTATGTTCCTGACAAAGAAAGTCAATTTTCTAAGTGAATTCAATATACCTGCACCTGTAACAGGTGGTTTGATATGCAGTTTGATCGTGGCTTTACTGGATATTACTGCCAATATCAAAGTGAATTTTGATTTGGCTCTGCGTGACATGTTGTTACTTATCTTCTTCAGTACCATTGGCCTTTCCGCCAATCTACGCTTACTTGTAGAAGGCGGGAAGTTATTAGTCATTATCTTAGCTGTCGCAACATTCTATCTAGTTATACAAAATTCCATCGGCATTGCAGTAGCATCAATCATGGAAGGCCATCCTGCCTATGGCTTACTAGCAGGTAGCGTTTCTTTTGCAGGCGGTCATGGCACAGGGATTACTTATGGCAAGCTCTTCGCAGAACAATATGGGCTAAATGGGACAGTAGAGATTGCAATGGCTTGCGCAACCTTTGGTTTGATTTTTGGTGGTTTAGTGGGAGGCCCTATCGCTAAATTTTTAATCACTAAATATAATCTTAAAGGTGATAAGACAGAATCTTCCGAAACACCTAATCCTCAACATAAGAGCAAGGCTAGTCTGGTAAATATGGATGTAATAATAAATGCAACATTTGTTATTGCGCTTTGTATGGGTATCGGTGGCTACATACATGAATGGTTGGATACTAAAGGTATTACTATGCCTCTATACCTGCCTTCTCTTTTCGTTGGCATCATCATTACTAACCTTTCCGATTTACTAAAAATTAAAAAAACAGAGCAGTATATCAATGCTATTGGTTTATGGAGTGATGTAAGCCTGACTTTATTTCTTTCGATGAGTTTGATGAGTATGCAAATACTGATTCTATCGCATGCAATACGACCATTATTGTTAGTGCTATTGCTACAGGTAATGGTAATGGCTTTCTTTGCCTACTTTATTGTTTTTCGTATAGCCGGACGTGATTATGATGCAGCAGTTATTACGGCTGGATTTGCGGGATTAGGATTAGGTGCCACTCCTGTAGCCATGGCAAACATGCGCGCGATAACCACCAAGTATGGTGCTTCAGCTAAAGCATTTTTAATTATTCCGTTATTGGGTGCATTTTTTATTGATATAACGAATGCTTTTGTTATTCAATTTTTTATGGGGTTACCATTCTTTCAATAAGAATTATTCAGAGAGAAAACATTATCATGAAAAATACTATATCAAGTTTTACGCATTATTGATTGATTGGGTTACTTCTTGTCATTACTGGTGCGGCTCACGCAAAACAAGTTGATGATTCAAATTCGGTGATGACTGAAAAACTCGGAAGAACATTTTCATGGATGCCTGTAGGGACATTTTTTATGATGCTCCTCGCTTTAATGACTCGAATATAAAATCATTATTAGAAAGTTCATTAATAAGTGAATTAGAATCCAGAGGGTATACTTATGCGGATTCTAATCCGAAGGTTGATTTTTACACAAGCTATGTCGTGATTTTAGAAGAGACATTGAGTGATTCAGATGTAATAAATATACTTAAAGAATATCCTGAACTTAATCAAGACAATAGAAAAAATGATTTTGAATATGGCTCATTGATATTGAGTGCTGCCACAGTGTCTGATCGTAAAAGTGAGTGGAGGAGGTCTATAAACGATGTGGTTAATTTAAAAATGCCAGATGATATTCGGCAACAACGTTTACAAGATAGCGTCAAAAGAGTGTTAGAGTCATTTCCAGTGCCTGGCGATTAGATTTAAATTGTCATAAAAATCAAGTATTAGTAATCTAGTGAAATAAAAATATTGAGAGTTGAAACTCATCCAGATTCATTTGTGCAATCTCTAATAGCTACAAACTGCCATACATTGTCCTGGATCTGAATTATTGCATTTTCCTGAACTATCGAATCCAGACGATACTGAGCATTTTGATGTGGTGAATGTCGCAGTTACGCGTGTCCCATCGCTTACCTCGTAGTAACAATTTAAAGTATATGTACTGTTTAAATCTGCTTCTATAAACTTTATAGCAGGGTATGGCTCATTACTCCTTGAACTATAGAAGGTAAAACCATCGCTTGTGTTCTTGTTCCCGGCAGGTTCTGTTACGGAAGTAATATTTGGGCAAGGTACATAGTGCGGCCAATCACCTGAAGCATATTCTATTTTCGTGCAAAACAGGACGATAAGGAAAATTATTCTTATTTTCATGGTTTCATTGTGCTTCATCTAATGCTTTCATGAGAAACGAAACTTGTTCGGATTCATTATTTATATTTTTTTGCATTGCAATTTCCCTTAGCAAAACCAAGGAGTGATGTTTCTGTAAATATTATGTAAGGACTTTATGCTATAGGCAAATTATATATTTATAATAAATCCTGGATACTTCTTATTGTTGGGTATTCAGGTAGACTTCAGATACCTATCCACAAAGAAATTACCTTTTGATACTTTGAAAGTGGATATGTCATTTATAAAAGATATGGATGAATCCGAAATTAATGCCAGCATTGTTAAAACGATTATTGAATTGGCTCATACTTTGAAATTGCAAGTAGTAGCAGAAGGGGTTGAAACAAAATCTCAAGCCGTTGCATTAAGAGAAATGGGTTGTGATGTTATGCAAGGATATTTATTTAGTAAGCCTCTTGATAATGATGATATAGCAGTTCTATTAAAGAGAAATTTGAATTTGTATGATCTGGAATGTATGTTTTCAAATGATAAATGAAATAGGGTGTGAATATTTAACGATTATTCCTTGATTAACAACGGTGATGATGCTTGGTGCTTCAAACGTTTTTTCTTTTTTTGGATGCAACTGAGACTTGAGTTAGTGCTTCAATATCTAGCTCAAATAGATTAATTGGGTCTTAATGACAAGTGGCATAATTTAATTGAGAGATTTGTAGTAACACAAGCAACGCATTAGCATAAATATGCCTACATAAAAATCCTAATAGGATAAGCGGTTCTATGCTGCTGAATAATTAGCTTGAATTTCGTTTATGTTATTGAAATCATTATTATTATTATTGTTCATATATGAGTACTAAATAATCATTGTTTTGTAAATTATTGTTGCTTTTAAAATGGTTTGATAGAGTGAACTGACCATAAAATTGAATTGTGGTGAAAGCGAGACAAATGTGGCTAGCACGAACTATTCATGTCTATAATTTCTAAATTCAATTATTTCGCACATCTGATAAAATTCAGCTTTTAAAGGATGAAGTCGCATTAATATTTATTCTGAATTTATCCGTTCGTGAACATAAAAATTAAAAGGTGTATTAATGAAATTATGTCCCGTCATATTGGCTGGTGGAGGAGGAACACGTCTCTGGCCATTATCAAGAGAGCATTACCCCAAACAATTTTTGAAATTGTTTGATGATAATACCTTGTTACAAAATACACTGTTGCGATTAGATGGCTTGAATAGCTCGATTGAAGTTTTAGACCCCGTGATTTTATGTAACGAAACACATCGTTTTCTTGTAGCAGAACAAAGTGTCCAAATTTCCAGAAATATCAGTAGGATTATTCTTGAACCGGTGGGCAGAAATACAGCGCCTGCATTAACGGTGGCTTCATTGAATGAAGAAGATGCGATCATCATTATGATGCCGGCAGATCATATCATCGGTAAAATCGATCTATTTCATGACGCAATCAATGCCGGCATAGCGATGGCGAAAAAAGATTATCTAGTGACTTTTGGTATTAAACCTGATGCTCCTAAAACAGGTTTTGGCTATATTCATATGGGCGATGAAATTGAGTCTATTGGCAAACAAACTATTCATGCGATTAGTGGTTTTGCGGAAAAGCCAGAACGATCTATCGCGGAGCAGTATTTAAGTTTGGGGGAGTATTTATGGAATAGTGGTATTTTTATGATGAAGGCCTCGGTTTGGTTGGAAAAAATAAAGCTACTTCAAGCCCCTATTTATAATGCCTGTGTGGATTCATTTAATAAGGGTGAGACGGATGGTTTGTTTTTTAGACTGGATGAATCCTCCTTTATAAAAAGCCCTGATGATTCTATCGATTACGCGGTAATGGAAAAGCTGGCACAGGAGAATGATAAGAATCTTGCTGTGATTCCGGTGGATGTCGATTGGTCTGATGTCGGCGCATGGTCTTCGGTATGGGATATTAATGATAAAGATAATAACAATAATTATATTGAAGGAGATGTCATTGCCGAACAAACTAGCAACTGCCTGATTAGAAGTGAGCGGGGACTCGTGGTCACTATTGGTTGCGAGGACATGGTTATTATTGATTCTGACGATGCGATAATGATCGCTTCTAAAGATAAAACTCAAGACGTTAAAAAGATTGTTGAGAAATTAAAACGTGAAAAAAGAAGTGAATCTTTTATGCATCGTAAGGTCTATCGACCATGGGGTAGTTATGACTCCGTTGATATGGGTGAAACGTTTCAAGTTAAACGTCTGACAGTCAATCCAGGTAAAAAATTATCATTACAATCTCATGAAAAACGTGCTGAACATTGGGTTGTTGTTAAAGGTGTGGCGACTATTACAAAAGGTGATGAAATATTTCAGTTATATGAAAATCAATCAACTTATATTCCATTGGGCACAAAGCACCGACTTGAAAATGCTGGCGATGAATTACTGGAAATCATTGAAGTTCAATCCGGCTCCTATTTTGGAGAGGATGATATTGTCAGGTATGATGATGATTTTGGTCGAAGTTAATAAGATTTAATTAAAATGATTGATACCTTACCTTACCTTAATCAACTGAACTTCCCTGCAATTAAGAGATATGAGTTAGACACATTACAAATAAATATCGGTCTAAAGTGCAATCAAACATGCGTGCATTGCCACGTAAATTCCAGTCCTAAAAGAACAGAAAAAATGTCTCTTGAAACATTAGAGTCAGTTAAATCATTTCTTGTTAAGAAAAATATTCAAACACTTGATATAACAGGTGGAGCGCCAGAACTTCATCCCGAATTTAAAAACCTTATTTCCTGCGCGAAAGATAATGATGTTCATATTATTGATCGATGTAACTTAACTATATTGTCAGAACCCGGAATGGAAGATTTGGCTCAATTTCTTTCTGGCCATGAAGTTGAGATCGTTGCTTCTTTACCTTGTTATGAATCTGAAAATGTCGATAAACAACGTGGCAAAGGTGTTTTTGAAAAGAGTATTTACGCATTGAATTTATTGAATAGTTTGGGATATGGAAAGCCTGAAACGAATCTTGTCTTAAACCTTGTATATAATCCGCAAGGTCCTGTGTTACCTCCAGATCAAAATGAGCTTGAAAATTCTTATAAGAAAGAGTTGGCTGAGCGTTACGGTATAGAATTCAATCAACTTTTTACAATCTGTAATATGCCAATAAAACGGTTTGGTAGTACTTTGATTTCAAAAAATGAATTAAGTGATTATATGACATTGCTAAAACATTCATATCGAAATGAAAATTTGGAAAACACAATGTGTCGTCATCTGATCAGTGTTGATTGGCAAGGTTATGTTTATGATTGTGATTTCAACCAAATGCTAGGTTTGAATATGCAAGATAATAAAGAACGAGTTCATCTTTCTGAATTTATTGATGTTAATGTCGAAGGTGAATCAATTGCAGTTCGTGATCATTGTTATGGATGTACAGCCGGGCAGGGAAGTAGTTGTGGCGGCGCCCTTTCTACATGACAAATAAAGAACTTAAGGTTTCTATCGTTATTCCAGTATTAAATGAAGCGAAGCAGATAACACAATGTTTGAGTAAACTTCAAGTATTAAGGCAACAGAATCATGAAGTGATTGTTGTGGATGGAGGCAGCAGTGATGATACCATTTTATTGGCATTGCCTTTATGTGACCGCGTTATCCAATCAAAAAAATCTCGTGCAATTCAAATGAATACGGGGGCGACAGAAGCAGCAGGCAACTGTCTTTTATTTCTACATGTGGATACTGTTTTACCATCAAATATTTCGAGCGTATTTTCTAATATTAAGAATATAAAAAAAAAATGGGGTCGTTTTGATGTAAGTTTAACTGGCGATAACAGATTGTTTCGTGTGATTGAAGCATGCATGAATATTCGTTCCAGATTAACAGGTATAGCAACGGGTGATCAGGTTATTTTTGTAGGAAAAGAATTGTTCTTTGATGTAAATGGGTTTCCTGAAATAGCATTAATGGAAGATATTGCCATGTCAAAATTACTGCTTAACTATTCAAAACCTCTTTGTTTTAGAGAACGCGTAGTAAGTTCAAGCCGTCGTTGGGAAAAAAATGGAATAATAAAAACAATTTTTAAGATGTGGATGTTACGCCTACTTTATTTCTTTAATTTTGATACTAATAGATTGGCAAAAATATATTCATAATGAATAGTCAGTCCGTGCTGCTTATTTTTGCAAAAGCACCTGTTGCCGGGCAAGTTAAAACACGTTTGATTTCTGACGTCGGCGAGCAAAGAGCGACAGAACTATATAAAGAATTTTTAACAATAACATTAGAGACGGCAGAGCAAGCAAGTTTTTCAGAAATTCAACTTTGGGTAAGTGGTGATATAAATCATCCATACATTAAATACCTGAAAAATACATTTCATATGACATTACATAAACAGAAAGGTAATGATTTAGGAGAACGAATGTCTTGTGCGTTTGATAGTGCATTTGCTATCTATTCTAATGCTGTTTTGATAGGTAGTGATTGCCCTTCATTATTGAGTTCGGATTTAAATACAGCAGTAGATTATCTTGAAAACGAAAAAGATGTTGTTTTAGGGCCTGCTGAGGATGGCGGTTATTATCTTATTGGAATGAAAAAAAACAAACCTGAATTATTTTTAGATGTTAATTGGGGAAAAAAAACGGTTTTTTCTGAAACATGCGCGTTAATAGAAAAAAATAATTTAAATCTTGGTGTGTTAGAAAAAAGAGCCGATATAGATAGAGTTTCGGATTTAGATTCTTATTTTAAAATGAAAAACCAGCTAGCTTAGCACTAAATATTTAGTCTTCCAGTCTGTTTGCTATGCAACCTTGACATCGGTGCGTTTTATTTTTTGTATTATGGCTCTTTCTAATAGCGCAATAAGATGCTCAAGTTCTCGCCGATCAATTTTACTCATTACCGCAAATTCAGCTCCGATTCGTAAAGAACCCGATTCTTTAATCGTTTCAAAATAACATATATTCAAAGAGCTCAATATTTTTCGGTTTTTATCAACTTGTATCAAGCAGGTTGGAACATAACTTCCATTTTGGATGGGAATATGTGGTGATGCATTAACACGTAAACACAAGCCCCCATGAGATATGTCTCTTAACTCAGCTTTAATCAGTACCTCATCTTCGCTAACAAGATTAACCAGTATTGGTTCATTGATATTAGTTGCTATACGGTATGTGTTTCGACGTTGATGATATTCAACTTCTGTTGGCATGCCTATCTTGTAATAGGCAGCTTTTTCATTTTCATTAATTGCATCCACTGTTCCAATAAATTTGACAAAGGCGCCAGCATATTGAGTATTGAAAGTGAGTTGCGTACCAATTTCAATTAATTTATGACCTGCTTCAGGATAGAGTTCATCAATAACGAGGTAGTTTTCGTCTTCGTTGATTTCAATAATGGTACTACCATAAAATTCATCAGTTGACTCGATGGTGACAGAAAGCAGAGATTGTTTCGCGTAAACTTTTTTTAATAGATGACGTATGTCATCAGTAGACGTTAGCGTTATAGATTCAAGATCGACCTGATCGGATAAATACTCTTTCGAGATTCGATTATCAATTAAGACTTTGTCTTGCAGTGCCATTACAATTATTAAACACGGGCACGAGAGTGTTGATTATTTTTAGAAGTGTTTTTTCCTGTCGCACTATAGGTAGTAGGCTCCTCAGAGTTACCACAAATAATATTAAGTATCTTCTCATTAAACAGTTGGCTCATTTCTATAATGCCACCATTAATACTGTTCTGTTTTTTACACTTATCAAGACATTCTTCAATATCATTACCTAATGAAGTTATTTCATTAGTAAATGTGACATTATTATTTTCAGTTTCAACAAAGAGTTGTCTTTCTTTGTCGATGACTCCGAGATTGTTTAGCATAGTATTCTTTTTTTCGGTCAACTCATTGAGCGAATTAGTATCACGTTCTTTAAGAGCAACCAGCTCCTTTATCAAAATACCATACAAATCTTCCAAAGCAGTCTCTTCTTGTTTAAGAATAGAGATTAACCTTCCGTGGTCCGCATTCATGATTAAGAATCTCCTACTTTACTGTCTAATAAACGTTCAAAATCAGCCATTTTATCGGCAGTTTTATTTGAATCTATAGTATATGAGCCATCAAGAATGGCGCTGCGTATTGCTTCAACTCGTTTTGTATCGACAACGGGTTGACTAGCGACGATACTCTCAAGCGCTTGGATTTTTTCAGCTTGATCCGTCAAGCTAACACTATCTTCTGCCGTACCTTGAGTTTTATTTCCAGCTGCTTTCGCCTGATCTTTAACCTGATCAGCTTGATGCTGATTTGCCAAACCACTTAAAAGTGCATGATTTGAGCCTTTTATTTCACTGACCATATATGTTGTTCCACCTAAATATTTGATTACTAGTGTTATCGTCCGTTATATATAAAACTTTAATAGTATTTCCTGTTAAAAGCTCTACAAGTTCACACTAATTAAGTGATTATTAATAATGATACCTTCAATGCTTTGTCGTACGGGAATAGATAATATTGATTTATTACCTGCATCGACATCATTGGTTTCCTTAGATAGACAAGCTGGCATGTCAAAGGGAATGGGACTGATTATTAAAGATGCGTTACAACCAAACAGTAAACATTACGATTATGTGTTGATAGATTGTCCTCCGACGTTGGGAATATCAATGATTAATGCACTAGCTGCGTGTGAAAAATTAATCATTCCAGTACAAACTGAATTAAAGGCCTTGAGCGGATTTTGAATACACTAAAAATGATTTCTTCTTCAGGTAGAGGCCGTCTTGAATATGTAGTTGTACCGACTATGTTTGACCGTCGTACGCGTGCTTCAATTGAAAGCCTCAATAAATTACAGGAAGAACACCAGCATAGTTTATGGCAAGGACATATTCCCGTTGATACAAAGTTTCGAGATGCTAGCAGCAAGAGAAAACCGGTTTCATACATATACCCTGAATCACACGGTGTAAGAGCATATCGAAGCTTACTCAAATTTCTAATGACGGATTCTGTCGACATAATGGATGTTATGAGTGACTTTCCTCAGTCGGCCTAAGATATGGATAAGATATGTACTCGGAAAAAATAAAACAAGAAACTCAATACGATATTCCTCTGGATCTCGGTTTATATATAGAAGGATTGTTAAATCCCGCCGAACCGGAAATTAAATTAAAAAGCGAACCGGAACTAAAAATTGAATCTATCATTTTAAATGATCTGCTTCCTTTTGAAATTAATGATAATGTTTCTGAGATAAAAGAAAAAACTGCCGAAGTAATTACTACTGTAATCACCGAAGCATCACCCGTGCCTTTGTGGGCACAAGAATCATTTGAATGTTTATTAGTTAAAGCAGCAGGGACTGATTTGATCGTTCCAGCTATGTCAGTTTCTTATATTGAACAAATAAATAAAAAAATAATTCGCTTACCTTTGGATAGCGATGCTTTTCGAGGCGTAGTAACTTTAAGAGAACGCTCTGTTGCGGTCATTGATTTATTCAAGCTAGTTTCTGTAAATACAAGTATTAATAATAAACAGGATATGCAGATTGATGCGCAACATATTGAGCATGTTATCGTTATGGAAAATGGTTGTTACGCGTTGGCTTGCGATTATGTCGGTGATTTTTTTAAATTGACCGCAGAAGATGTACGATGGAATAAAAACAGTTTTAATAATCCGATGTTTGCAGGCATCGTAACTGAATATCTATGTCCTATTATCAATATGGAAAATATACAGCAACAAGTGGCAGCGATGCCATTTGTACAGTCGCTAAATAATAACTATTGAAAAAGACCATCGCACAATTGTTCTTTTGTCCTTTAGCGTCGTTAAAAACGTACTCAATCGGTCACTTATGTATATAAGCTTCCTCATTTCGTACGTGTTTGCCTAGCTAGAGAACAAAATCCCCGCTTGTGCAAAGGTATTTTAGGAGGATGTGAAGTCTATTCGTATATTTTTACGAATCGGGTCTAGAAAGTTCACACGACATTGATCTGCTGTCTGCTCTAATACTTCAAAGATAACGTCCCCCTCTTTTGAAGAACAACTGATTGAATAATCAATTTCAGCGGGGTGGAAAAATTTAATTTCAATATCTCGATAGCTTTTATCTGTTACCGAAGTGATATTTCTGCAGTCTAGAATTGAAACAGAATTGGATAATTCCAATATAACAAAAGTATTTTTATTTTTTCCATAACCAGGTTGAGAATGTATAACAATCTCGCTTTCACCATTGATATGCACATCTTTAACAAAAGACAGAATAGTATTTTCTCCCTCAAGTTCGATGGAATATTCTTTTGGTTTATAGAAAATAAGTTTTGCAGCAATGAATATGAGTATCGATGTGCAAACAGAAAACAAGCAAGCAAAGAAAAAGGCAAATAATGAAAATGCCCACAACGTCAACAATAAGGAAACACTAGCGGCACCAATCAAACTATTTTTATCGCCAACCCAATCAATAAGATATTGTATCGACCCCTGTAGTGACATCCCCGGTCGATAAATTCGTGCGCAAGCATCCTTGATTTTTGTCGAACTGTTTTTGATTTCATCAAGACGTAAGTTATTGCCTTTTGCCATAATATTTCCCTCGTTGAATTTTAATCCTACCCTAACTGGCTTGATTAGTGCATTTATTCTTAAAGTGCTGAAAATTCAGCTGATTAAGGACTTTAATCGTTCTGCTTTCTTAATTGAAGACGCTAAATATTGGCATGGCTAATGCAAGTATCAGTTAAGACAAGGAATTTAGACGGAATTTTGACAGAGTATTAAATACACAGGGGTGAAATAGTAATGAGTGCGACAATGAGTGGCCACGGTAACAATGTAAGTGATGAAGTCATTCAATGGGTCACATTTAAATTAGATTCAGAAATCTATGGCATTAATGTGATGCAAGTTCAGGAAGTATTACGCTTACCTGAGATTGCGCCTGTCCCTGGTGCGCCGATCTATGTCATGGGTATTATAAATTTACGTGGCAATGTTGTTACGGTTATTGATACTCGAAATCGTTTCGGTTTGCCTCAGAAAGAGCCTGATGATTCAACACGAATCATTATTACTGAAGTTGATAAAAAGGTCATAGGTATACTTGTCGATGCTGTTGCAGAAGTCGTTAACTTAAAAGGTTCTGAAATTGAAACAACGCCAAACCTTGGCGAAGACAATGAAAGCTCAAAATACATTCAGGGTGTACATAGCCGAGGTGATGAAATATTGATCTTGATCGATGTTGATAAAATGCTTTCAGAAAGTGAACTGGATGCGATGGGTGGATTTTAAAAGTCCATATAAATAAATGTCAGAACTGGGCTCGATAAAACCAACGATTCAAACTGTTCCAATACGAGTAGTTAAAAAAGACCCAGATAAAAAAGAACAACGTAAGAAAAAGAAAGGTAAAGGCTTGCCGGAACAAAGACAAGAAAGTTCAGAAAAGCATGTAAACGAATATATATAAGAATGGCGGAACTTCTCAGGATGAGGGGTTTGGGATACAACTGATACCCACAAGGTTAATGTATCCCTGTCATGAGGTATAGCAAGGATGGTGTACCTCACCTATTAAAATGTAGGAGAAGGATAGATGTATTCTCACTTCTGCATAAGAGATGACAGAGCTTCTCAGGAAGAGCAGCTTGTATTTACAAAAAAGTAATGTGTCTCTGTCATGAGGTATGCCAGGGATGGTATACCTCACCTATATATTAAGGATTAATATTAAAAGGTATAACAACATGAGTTTTACAATTATCGAGCTGCTCTATAATTTGTTACCACTAGTTTTGTGTATTGCTGTAACTATGTTAATGGTTTCTACTTTACGTTTGCGCAAGCAAACGCATGAACAATACCGACAAATAAATCAATTAAACGGGGAAATGAATGCCTTGCTTTCATGTAGTCGTGGCATCTCCGAAAAATTACATACACACCAGAATCAATTTCAAAATATTACTGAACGACAGGATAAACTGGAAGTAGCTGAGCCGGGTAACTCTGGATATAAACAAGCTATCGCTTTATTTAATCGCGGCGCAACAGAAGACGAAATGTTATCAACTTGTGATTTAAGTCGAGGTGAAATAAACCTGATAACACATCTGCAAAAAGCCAAAGCAAAAAATCGCTCGCAAACACATTAAGTTAAACATCAAGTTTAAACGTAAAACATTGCATCAATAGTCATTATTCATTAATCTTCGCATCCCGTTTGATAGGCGGCAACGGAGAGGTGGCCGAGTGGCTGAAGGCGCACGCTTGGAAAGCGTGTATACGTTTATCGCGTATCGAGGGTTCGAATCCCTCTCTCTCCGCCATCTAGTCTCGTCTCTGCGGAGTGTCTCCGCAGAGACTCTATAATATCTAAAGAAATCAGCTTGTTGCAGTACATCCGTCGCCATTACGTGGCCCTTCTGGCGAACTAGATTATGCTAAATACCCTGAATTATCCGATTAGTCTCTAATCACTTTTTTGCTAGTTCGGGCTGGTAGAATTACTGGGTAAAGCCAAACTCGAGTCGTTGTACTTTCCAGTCTAGTGGGATACCTTTTTTGAGACGATCAAGTGCAAGCTTTGGTGGAAGGTTACCTTTCATTATGGCTTCCATAATATCGGGTGCGAGAAAGGCGAGTTTGATGAGATGGGCGCGGACTGGGAAGATATGAGTCTAACCATTCATCCTACATTGTCTGAAACACTGAATTTTTCGGCTGAAATGCAAGCTGGTAGTATTACGGATTTATATGTAAAGAAAAGGTAGTGGTAAGAAATGAAGCTTGTTATATTCTGCTATTGATGAATTGAGATTGAGTGAGTTATTAAAGTCGGGAGATCAAAATGAATAAAAATGTTGGAAAAATTGATAGAACAATCAGGATAATTGCAGGAGCCAGTATGTTGGGAGCAGGCTACTATTTTCAAAGTTGGTGGGGACTGATTGGATTAGTACCAATGGGGACGGCTACCTTTGGGTATTGTCCACCGTATGCATTACTGGGGATTAATACTTGTGGCATAGACTCTGAGGAAGCAACGGCTGCTGAAGAACCATAAATTGATATAAGCAACAGATATCAACACTTTTTTAAAACGACTAAATTTACTAAGTGTTATTGTTGGATAAGATACGTGGCTTGCCTCAAGGTATTCGCATAATTATAGCGTGCGGATTTTGTCTATTGTTTGTGTTGTTATGTTACTTCGCAGTTAAGCTAATAAATATTGTTTGATCACAGTAAACGCTCTCGCAATCTTCATCAGGAATTAAGGCAGTAAAATAGGTGAGCCTATTTGGTTTCTATCTTGCAGGTATAGATGTGCTTCAGCGGCAGCTTTTAAAGGAAAGCGCTTGCCAATTTTAATTTTTATGATGTCTTGCTCTAGCATATCAAAATAAGCTTTTGCTCCCGCGAGTAATTCTGAATATTTTCTGGCATATTCAAATAGTGTTGGTCGGGTTATAAATAAAGAACCTTTTTTTGATAGTTCCAACACATCAAGTGGGTCAGGTTTACCAGAGGCATTACCAAAACTCACCATCAACCCTCTTGGCCGCAAGCAATCAAGAGAATCCATGAAGGTTTTTTTGCCTATGCCGTCATAAACAACATCGATCATTTTCCCTTCAGTAATTTTTTTAACTTCTTCAACAAAATCTACTTTGGTATAAACAATAGGAAAATCACAACCATGTTCTTTGGCTATCGTAACTTTACTTTCAGTACTGACAGTCCCAATGACGGTTGCACCCAGATGTTTGGCCCATTGACAGAGTATTAAACCAACACCTCCTGCTGCTGCATGCACAAGAATAGTGTCACCTGATTTTATTTGATACAAGCGATTCACAAGGTATTCGACAGTCATACCTCTTAATAAACTGGCAGCAACGGTCTCATCTGAAATTGATTCAGGTACCGGAACGATTTGTTTACTATTTATGACACGTACCTCTGCATAACCACCGCCTTTGCAGGCGGGATATGCAACACGATCACCGATCTTGAAGTCTACAACGTCGTTACCAGTTTTTTTAATGATCCCGACAGCTTCATCTCCCAGAATTGCCGGCAGGTCGATAGGGTATAAACCGGAACGGTAATAGGTATCGAGATAATTAACACCTATTGCGGTATGACGAAGGAGTACTTCATCAGAATCTGGTTCAAGTAGTTCAATTTCTTCAAATTGAAATACTTCAGGATCTCCGGTTTCGTGAATTACTGATGCCATATGTTTTTGCATGAGTGCGTTCCAGATTAGGGTTCGATAGAAAAATATTGGAGGCTAATTTGAATAAAATACAGTGTCATTGTTACTACTTTAACTTGTGGTACGAATATCGTACAGAAATGTCTATTTTAAGGTTGATTTGATCCAGATCAAGTAAGTGGTGATCTCTGATTCTAATGCATTACATATAATACTAGGATTGGTTAATAGCACGAAAACTGAGGATTAATAGATATGAATGCACTCGTTCACCAAACACAGACACATAACTGCGAAGCTAATGAATGTTCGGCCGATAATTGTCCGACTAATGACTGCCCTTATAAGTTATTCGATAAAGAACAAAAAAATATTTTTAAAGTATTACTGGATGTTTTATTAATACTGGGTTTTTCTGGCCTGCTGTTGCTTAGTTTAATGATGATATTTAAATTGTTTTAAAGTGCTTATCAAAAATTGATTGTTTATCAGGAAATTTAAAAAAACAGGACTATTGATAGTCACGTAGTTGGTCAACGTCGAATTGCTCTTCCGTAACTTCTTCATCACGTCCTTCCCATACAGGTGTGGCGTCGATGATATTGATTCGATTATTCATTTCATTATGAATAGTAATATGTCGCCATTGGGCATCACCATCGGAAGGTCTCCAAGCGCGACTGTCCTCCCAAGTTCGAAATACATTGTCTCGTTGATCCGTCGTTACATGGTATTGCATGTAATAAAATTCTTTATCAATGTAAGTTGTGCGTTTTTTGTATTGATAAGCGCCGGTTTTGTCAGTGATCTCCAATATCCAAACGGGGCGTAGTTCCAGTTCCATCGATTCTATCTTGCATCCGGAAGCGGTTAATGTTCTTGAATCATAAACATAGCCCACTTCGGGGGATGCAAGGATGAGTGTTTCGCCAAGGAGCTTGTACTCAAATTGATCAATATTAGTCTTCCCCCAATAGGCACGCCAATCATCCCAGGAAAGTTCAAGACCAGCCCACATAGGATCTTGCGTATCTGTTCCAGTTAATGTTCGAGTCCGATTTGTAGCGGGTAAATAGATCTTGAAATCATCAGTTTTTGTTCCATCGCCATAACGTAATCTGACACCGGCAAATCCGCGTATATCATAGGGTGATTGAGCAAATATCGAGCCGCCTTCAATAAATTCTTCCATACCGAATATTTCTTTATCATCTCCAATTTGTGATCGACCATGAAATTTCTGCCACCACATAACAGCAGTGTACTCACGATCTATTTTTCCATTGGCATCACAAGCATTGGTTTCTATGGGATCGAAATATAATGTTTCTGTCCCCACGCCATGGGCAACATAGGACCAGTTTAATTCCAGACCATTTTTGGGATGCAGGTAAGGGATAGCGCTAGCTGTTTCATTATTTAATAAGGTAACCGTGCCATCAGGATTTAGCAGCGTGCTGTTAGCATCTGTCGTAGGGACAATGCCTTTATCAAGCATTGCTTGTGTCGCATTTAATACGCCAGCATGCATGTAGTATGTGTTTGTTGGAACAATAGAGATAGAGTTTATATATCCTTCTTTTGTAGATAATGCCTGATACATCTCGTCTGCCATGTATTTCTTTAACCAGGGATATTTAGTGGCATCAGATTTTTTAATAGTTAAACCGGCCTTGAGATCTGCTGGTAGATCAACTTCAGCAATCAGGTCATGTGCATCATAACCTCGTAACGCTTTCCAACGTTTAGCGAGCTCAATTGCCTCAGGTTTTGATATTTCTTCAAGCCACTGAACGTGATTTGCGTCACCCGTTTTTTTAGAAAATGCACGCCATTCATCCAATGCCTTGTTCGTGTCAGCAGTGACTGAAACTGACCAAATAAGCAAGATGCAAAGAGATAATATAGATTGATTCATCGAAGCTACATTCCAATAATAATGGTTGACAGTAGAGTAACAGATTACTTTTGATAGCCCAGTGTAATTCAGATACGAAGGTCAATTAAACTTGTTCATACGGCAAACATTTAGTGTAGCAATCATATACGATGATAAGTGAGAGGAAGGCATAGTTGATGATATGATAAAATTATAATAAAAAAAATGTGGTGATACTATGTAATTCATTGATTTATATAGTAAATATAGAGTGGCATACAAAGTGCTTTCTATACTTCTAATAAATTATAGCTTTTATAGTTGTGGTGTTTTTGATTAAGTTTTGGGGCAATTTTTGTGAAAAATACATATTCGATTCGATCTTTTTTTATCATAAAGCTTATATGCCTGGTTCTGATGCTTTTGTCTCCAGTGACTTCCTTCTCCCAAAATGAGACAGAACCAGGCAATTTTCATCGCTTTTGGCCAGACAATCTATATGCCGTCGAATTTGTTAATGATGACGTTGGCTTTATTGCAGGGTATAGCGGTACCGTTTTACGAACTCGAGATGGTGGGGAAAACTGGGACGCATTTTATATCGGTCGAAATGAACTGATCCGCCGACTTTCTTTTGTCAATGAGAACACCGGTTGGGCCGTTGGGCATCGAGGCTCCATATTTCATACAAAAGATGCGGGTCAGTCATGGGAAATTCAAAAAGAAATATCGGGTGTTTATCTAAGAGACGTTGATTTTATAGATGAGAACAATGGCTGGGTGGTTGGTCATGATACCAGTATTTGGAATACCAAAGATGGTGGGAATACCTGGTTGCAACAGGAATTGCTTGGCTTTATTGGTCGTGACAAACCGAGATTACATGGTATCTATGCCAAAGATGCTAATACAGCAATATTGGTAGGTGAGTTTGGCACCATTGCCCACACAGAAAATGGCGGTGCTACATGGTTAGTAACGCCGAATAAATCGAAAACGACCTGGTTATCAATCACTGGTTCTGGAGAGTCATTCTACGCAGTCGGTCTGGACGGTAATATTGTTCGTTTGAGTCATGCAACGGATGAACAGCGCGAAGCGATAGCAGAAAAACTTCTCAAAGATGCGGCAAAAAAAGAAAAAAGAGCTCGGGCAAAGGCGAAACGACTCAAAAGGGAATACGTTCCAGTTAAAATAGAGCAATTACCTGAAAGTGAGATTGAATATCATGTAGAGAAAGTTGATTCGAATACCAGTGAGCATTTGTTTGATATCGCGCTTGCAGATAATGGTGAGGCGATTGTTGTGGGAAAATCAAAGGTGTTGAAATTGATTGATTCAACGGTAACTGAACTACAAACAGGTGCTGATTTTCCACTGGCCTATATTTGGTTAGGAGGTGTCGCTATCACACCCGATGGCACAATCTGGTCACCAGGTATTCGCGGTCTTGTTGTATCCGGTAAACTGAATGAGATGACATTTGGAACAGCGTTCAATCTGGCAGCTTCAAAAAGTGTGAAATTGGTTTCCAGTCGTTGGGGAGATGAAAAATGATACAGCGATTTGCCGATTTTATTTGCGTGCGTGCATGGACGGTTCTTATTATTCTATTAACTGTAACGAGTGTTCCTGCTTTTTACGCTTATCAAGGTCTGTCGCTTGATGTTGTTTTAGAAGAAATGTTGCCTGCAGGAGCAAAAAACGTAGATTTATTCTTACGATTTGGTGCTCAATTTGGCGGTGCCAATACCACTATCGTTGAGATCAAGAATGAACAAGGCAATATTTATGATACTGAGTTTCTGACAAAGTATAAAAAGATTGCTGAAGACATCTACTATCATCCCGATACCTATCGACATTTGAGTCAGTCCCTGATTCTAAAGAAGACAAAAGCGATTTCAGGCAGCGGCGGTACCGTTAATGTTACCGCAATCATGTGGCCTAGCCTTCCTCAGAATGAAAAAGAGATGCTTAAGTTTCGCCAGGCGGTCAATGCTCAATATCGCGGTTTTCTGGTTTCAGATGATGAAACTTCTGCAATGGTGATTGCCGATTTTAAGGACGAGGCGGATTTTGAAGAAGTATTGAAATTTTTCGATGATCTCAAAGCAGAAATGGAAGACGAAACCCTTTCTATTAATGTTGTCGGCAGACCTATTCTATTAGGCAATATCTACCAGTCACTGGATGCTGTGTTTGGCATTATGATGGTTTCATTCTTAATTGTTGCTCTGGTTCTGTTTCTTTATTTCAAAACATGGGTCGGGGTAATTGTACCCATGACAACCGCGTCAGTAGCAACTATCTGGGGGCTGGGGGCAATGGGGTTTTTGAACTACAATCTTGACCCGCTTTTGATCCTGTTACCGGCCTTCATTTTTGCCATTGTTTTGTCACATGCAGTGCAATTAACAACACGTATTCTGGATAACCTCAACGCCTGCAAGACACGGCAAAAAAATCTTCGGGAGTGCACGCGACAAGGACTAGGACGTTTATTGGTACCAAGTACGGCGGCTATTATTACCGATGCGGCGGGGTTTCTGGTACTGGGACTAGTGGCGATTCCAAGTATTAAAGGTTTGGCATTGATTTGCGGTATCTGGTTATTGTCAATCATTCCTGCCCTCATCTTTGGTTCATGCTTATTATGTGTAATTAAGATCCCTAAAGCACATAAAACTGGCTCGGTCATTCTTAACTCAATCTGGGCGGCCGTGATCAATCTCGAAGATCATAAATATATGATGACGGGTGTCACTCTTATCTTGCTGGTTGCGGGTATGTCGTACTCTACAAACCTGGCCGTTGGTGATACTAAAGGTAGTGCCATACTTTGGCCAGATGCCCGATTTAATATTGATTCAGAGTCCATTAATACGCGCTTTTCATTTTTGGGTTCAGACATGATGCAGGTCTATATCGAAGGTGATGAAAATACTATGTTGGATCCGACGGTCTATCATCAGACTGAGGCAATGGATCGCTATATGTATGAACATATGTCTGAGGTCCGTCCTGCTCAAAGTCTGGTTCCAATCATCAAACTGGTAAATTCTGTCCTGTTTGAGGGGGATCCTTCCTATGAGATAATACCTGACACCACAGAAGAGGTGGGTTTCGATATTTATATGTATCGTTCTCGTGGTGAGCCGGGTGATTTTGCCGCCTTTACCAACAAGGAATGGGAGATTGGCAATGTGTCATTCTTTTTGGAAGATCACAGTGTCGAAACGATTGGGAAAATGACCAATACCCTTAAAGGGTTTTTCAACAATAAGGCTGAGCAGGTCAGCAAAGCGGATTTTCTCTATTCCGGCGGGCAGGTAGGTATTGTTGAGGCGTTGAATGCAGAAATCACAAAATCAAATCTGAATATCATGATTGCGATTGTGTTCGTGATCGGTACTTGTATTGTGCTTTACTATCGCTCTCTAGTTGTGGCCTTAATTCTGTTGACGAGTCTGGCAACGGCTAATGCGCTGACCTATGCTTTTATGGCCTGGAAGGGTGTTGGTTTGAACGTGAGTACCTTACCCTTGACGGCACTAGGTGTTGGACTGGGTGTTGATTACGGTATCTATATGGTAGACAGGATTAAGGAAGAGTATGGCAAAAATGCAGAGTGTGTCTATGAGGCGGTGCATCAGGCTTTTCGTACCTCTGGCAATGCGATTTTTATTACAGCAGTGACCATGATTGGGCCGCTGTTACCTTGGGCTTTCATGTCTCCATTACGCTTTCAGTCAGAAATGGGCATGTTATTGGGTGTTGTCTTGTTTATGAATATGCTGGGTTCTTTATTGTTTATTCCGGCGGCACTGACAATCTTTAAACCACGGTCAATATTTAAGGTGGAAAATTAAGCCCATTGTTGAAATTTGTTGAGGAGTATTGCTAAGGTTCAGAATACAAATACGAGCAGAAATTCACATACGAATGAGTTTCGTATGGTAAAAAGTAATTTACGTTGAATGTTTTTATCGATATGGAATAAATTGAATAAATTATATGGGTAAAATTAAAATTAAAATATCAATATTATTTTTAAGTGTTTGATTATTAATGGAAATAATTTTGGTGTGATAATTGCTAGACAATAACTAATTAGCTTGAGTATTAATAAATATACAATTCATCGTTTATGTTATTTGATGTTATTTGATGTTATTTGATGTTACTTTCAAATATCAACATTAAGATAAGTTGTTAATGCTTTGAAAAATTAAACGTTTTAAGTAATCATTTTTATTTGAGGGGAGTCTGAAAATGAAGCAAGTACTGAAGTTGGGAATAGTTATACTGATAACAATGCTAGTCGGGCAATCTGCCTATGCAATTGACACAGGCAGTCGTAAAACAACCTTGGATCTGAGACTGAAGCAGGGATTTTCTGCGGCTTATGATATCCCAGGTCAAACCACAAACGGCCCCGCCAACTATGTGATGGAAATTAAAGGCTCCTATCGTCCGAGTAGAGCGTTCACTTTTATAGGTGATATCTGGTTACGTGGTGATTGGGCGCCGAGTCTTGATCACATTCGTGATCCTGATGGTATACCCGATGTTTCTACAGCTAATTTTGCGGGTAACTTGCCTTACACTTTAAATACTAAAGAAAGTCAATGTTTAGGTAACGCCACTGAACCAAACTGTTCCGATAGTAATGAAATCAGGTCGTTTAATGATCTTGATGAGATTATTCGAGAGGCCTCGGTTAAGTATCGAGATAAGAAAAATCGTTTTACCGTAAAACTGGGTAAATTCCAGCGTGGCTGGGGTCAGTCTGATGGATTAAGACTAATGGACATCTTGCATGCGCAGGATCTGCGTGAACGATTTGCCTTTCGTGACTCTGATGAACTTCGTATACCTTCATGGATGGTGTCCATGGATTTTAACCTAAAAAAGATGGGGATGGCTAAGGCGTTTGAATCGATGGGCATGAAACGCCCTGTATTTGAATTTAACTTCGTCCCTGAAGTACAGCATTCCAAATTTGTTATTAATAATCCAACTGATGGCGTTTCACGAACATCAGGTGGTCTGTTTGGTTTACCTTTCCCAACTCTGATAGATGATCGTTCTGGTAGGCATTTGCTTGGAATTGGCGCTACCTTAACGGATGTTGAAGCTAAAAAATACAGCTTTAGTGATGCGGAATATTCTGCCCGTTTGAAATTTGATACTTTAGGTGGTCAAGCGACAATTAATGCTTTTTACGGTATGCAGGATCTTCCTCTTGTGAAATTAACTGGGGCAACTGCACGTGCAAGTTTTTTCCATAATGGTGCCGTAGGTGCTACTTTTGATCTTGCTGGAGCACTTGGTCCTATTGGTGGATATCTTGCGCAATTACGTGCTGGTTCGACAGACCCAGTAGGAGCTATTACTGGTGGTGGACTGCATACAGTAAACGCGCTTTTTGATCTGGATTATGATAATCGTCAACAAGTACTGGGTTTCAGCTTTGCTCGCGACATGCAAAAATGGAAATTCGGACCGAAGCAGACCTCGCCTGCAATGCGATTTGAGTTTAGTTATGAATTCGATAAACCCTTTAATCGATCTACAGTATTTAGTGATGCGACTAATCAAATTGAAAGTGGTGCAGCAGCATTAGTAGTAAGTCCAAAACATGCCATTACCTCAAGTGATGTTATGTCAACCATGTTAGGTTTCGACTATCCTCTATGGATACCAGGTTGGGACTCACAGGAAAAATCAATTTTTACCAGTTTTCAGATATTTAATATCCATACCTCTAATGCGGATGAGGGTTTACTGATTCAAGCGCCTTATCTTGCAAAAGTTGACAAGAACCAACAGTTTTCAACTTTCTTGTGGAGTGCGCCATTACATCAACAGCGACTTGTTATGGAAGGCTTGTATATCCGAGACTTCAATAGTAGCGGTAACTTTTATCGCCAACGAGTTGATTTCAATTACTTTGGTAAACACTGGAGACCACGTTTGGAATGGATGCACTTTAGTGGTGGTAATAGTGAACAAAATGCAGCACCGATAGGCATACTGGAAACATCTGACATTATAGAAATGTCATTAACCTATCAGTTCTAAAGGTTAGCTTTATCATTATACTAAGCTACAATTACATCAAATACCCGACAATGTTGTTGAGGAGAAAAGACATGAATAATCAATTATCACGAATAATTCTGGCAAGCTGCGCAGCGATGAGTATTTTGCTGGCACCGCTAGCCCAGGCAGACACAAATAAAGCGTTAGAAGCCTGGAAGGCCTATGCAGCATCAAGTGGCAATCCGAATCATCAGAAATGGGTGGATGAGATTTCCAAACCTGAAGCCATTGCGCTTGCTAAAGAATGGAAAGATCTGCGTGGTTATGATTCCTATGACCTTATGGAAAAAGCAAACTTACCGGCTGACTTAAAACCGGGTCTTAAAATTACTAAAGATAATGCAGCTCAATTTCCCTGGTTAAAAGATTATCTGCCAGCTGAAATATTGGAGCATTTGTCATCTGACTGGAGCAATATCAAGGAAATTACGATTGTCCCTACCAACACTTACTATATGCATAAAGGCTATTTGGCAGGCACGAAAGAATTGAAGGAAAAAGGAATTGAACTACAGATCAATGCTAGAGGTGAATTAATCTATCCTGATGGTAGTTACGCTTTGATGAGTGGGCCGGGAGCTACTTCAATTCCATTTTTAAACCCAAAAACTGGTCTGGAATTGAACTGGTCTTATGTTGCCCATTCGGTCAATACCGATACACTGGATTTTGAACCCATTCACATGCGGGCATGTACGGCAAACGGCAAACTTGATTCCGAATACAAGGCGGACTTATGGTGGTGGCATTACCATAATCGTCAGCAAGGAGATGCTGGTCCAGTAGGCAGTATTGATGGTAAAGAAGATTATATCGAAGGTGGTTCAATCTTTTTTCTTGAGCCAAATGATATACGCGGTCTGGCTGGTGTAAGACAACGTTACCCTCAAGCGGATAAAGATGATGACTTTAAAGTGTTTATTCCAAGCTTACGTCGTACTCGACTTTTGACCGGTTCGGATGCACAAGATCCGATTGCCTCTGGTCAGGAACTTACCTGGGATGATTGGCGTGCTTACTGGGGTAAAACCGATGTCACAAAGTTTGATTATGAAATAGCAGGTGAAGGCTGGATACTTGCTTCCCCTGAAGTGGGTTATATCTATGATTCGGCTGTATTGACAGATGATCAGTGCAACTACAAATCATTAGAGCTTGAACTTAGACCTGTTTGGATTCTCGATATTAAGGATAAAACCGGGAAGTATATGTATGCAAATCGGCGTACCTGGGTAGATAAAGAATTTTACTACATGCAATATCATATAACTGAAGATCAACGGGGTAATCGATTCAGAAACTGGGAAGACAGTCGTGCCTGGCGTCCAACCGAAGGTGATTCACAATGGCGTTATGTAATGGTGAATAATTATATTACCAAGCGCATGTCGACGTTGTTTATGCAGCCACAATGGGATGAAAGAGATGATCGTATTTCTGAAGAAATGTTTGATGTGGATCAATTACGCGACTATAAATAGTTATGTAACTGGATGAAGAGTTTTTACTAACAATTACTCCATCTTATATATAAATATAAATTAGGTAATAGTCTTTAATGATAAGACTATTACCTTTTTTTTTGTAAGTTAAGCTACTTCAATAATCTGCAATTAGTGAATAAATTCAATATATTCATCAATGATAGTGATGAAACGTTTGAATGTTTTGAACAGGAGCATTTGCTTAAAGGCATGCTCAGATTAGGACGAAAGGATATTCCGGTAGGTTGTCGAAATGGTGGTTGTGGCGTGTGTAAGGTAAAGATTGTTTCCGGGCAGTATCAAGCCGGAATAATGAGTCGTAATCATGTTAGCGTTGAAGAACAAAATGAAGATATTGCACTGGCATGCAGAGTTTTTCCCAGATCGGATATTACATTAAACGTATTAGGAAAGATGAAAAATGAATTTGTTCGAACACATGTAGCATCACAAAACACTAAAAGTTAGTACATTGAACATAAATTATATTTAAGAAGAGGTAATTAATAATGGCAATAACAGGCGTAATGAGACCCGGGCATGTGATGCTGAATGTTTTGGATATTGATGAGTCAGTAAAACATTATTGCGAGCATATGGGATTGATTGAAACCGACAGAGATGATCAGGGTCGTGTTTACTTGAAATGCTGGGATGAGCATGATTGGTTTTCGGTAGTATTACAAAAGAATGATAGCCCGGGCATGGATCACATGGCTTTTAAGGTAGATAACCAGGCATCATTACTTCGTTTTGAGGAAAACCTTAAGAAATTTGGCTGTAATGTTGAACGTATTGCTGCAGGTGAATTAAATCATTGTGGTGAACGCGTCCGTTTTGATTCGCCTACAGGTCATACTTTTGAGTTGTATACAGAAAAAGAAGTGTATGGCAATGGCTTGCCAACTACGAATCCTGCGCCTTGGCCTGAAGGTTTACAAGGAATGCAAGCAGTACGTTTTGATCACTGTTTACTTTATGGTGATGATCTTGATGGTACGGTTAAACTTTTTGTTGAGGCTTTGGAGTTCGACGTGGCTGAACAAGTTGTCGATGGTGAATTACAGATAGCCGCATTTTTGAGTTGTTCACATAAAGCCCATGATATTGCATTCATTCGGAATGAGGAAAAAAATAAAATACATCATGCTTCCTTTTTGTTGAATACCTGGGAAAATGTATTACGCGCAGCCGATATTATCTCAATGAAAGATATTCCGCTAGATATTGGCCCTACACGACATGGCTTAACACGTGGACAAACCATTTACTTCTTTGACCCTTCCGGTAATCGTAACGAAGTTTTCTGTGAAGATAGCTATCGATATCCTGACAGTCCTGTTTTAACCTGGACGCCTGATCATCTTGGACAAGCAATTTTTTATCATAGTAGAGAGCTAAACGATAGATTTCTAAATGTTGTAACGTAATCACTATTGTCGGCATGATGTTTATCATCATGCCGATCTTTCATAAATTATTCGTTTGAGTGCGAATAAGAATAGCGAAACATATGTGTTTCGTTACTATGATTAAAGTAATCAAAATCACCTCATGCCAATATGGCTTTCGTGTTATAGCTAATAGCCTATGAACCATTCATATAAGATCAATGTTTTAGATCAAATACCCATACATAACAATTTACCTTCTCACTTAGCGCCAGCACAAACTATTGAATTGGCAAAACATTGTGATGCCTTGGGATATTATCGCTACTGGATTGCAGAACATCATGATACTGAGGGTTACGCTTGTTCCTGTCCCGAGATTATGATTGCTGAAGTTGCCAGGGTAACTGAAAATCTACGTGTCGGTAGCGGTGGTGTAATGTTGTCTCATTACAGTCCTTATAAGGTTGCAGAGACGTTTCGATTATTATCAAGCTTACATCCAAACCGAATTGATTTAGGAGTTGGCAGGGCGCCAGGCGGTAACTCCGTTGCAGCATCAGCATTGGCATATCCTAACCATGCAAATGGTGCTGAGTTATATGCGCAACAAGTATCTGACTTAAGTGGATTCTTACATAATAGCTTACCAACGGGTCATCCATATTCGAGTTTAAAAACAATTCCCGAAGCAGAGACTGCACCTGAATTATGGTTGTTGGGTTCTGGTGCAGGTAGTGCTGAGTTTGCTGGAGATGTCGGTGCTGGTTTTGCATTGGCATTGTTTATTGGCACTCATGATCGACCAACGGAAATTACGAATGCTTATAGAAATGCATTTAGACCAATACAACCGCAACAAAAGTCAAAAGTGATGCTGGCAGTTGCAGTGATTTGTGCTGAAGATAGTGATAAGGCAATACGGATTGCTGCTACTCATACATACTGGAAGGTACAGGCATTTCGTCATGGCGTGCGTATCCCTTTATTGCCTCCTGAAGATTGTTTAAATCTCAAACAAACATTGTCTATTAATGATCAGGCATATTATGACGAAACACTGAATTCAATGATTGTCGGAACAGCAGAAGAATGTCATGCAAGAATGGATAGCCTTGCTGATGAATATGGTGCCGACGAAATTATCGTGGTGAATGTTTGTTATGATTTTGAGGATAGAAAGCGTTCATACGAGCTGTTGGCTGAAGAATTCAAGTTAAAAAAGCATTCACCTAACAGAGATAAAACTGATATTAATTCCTGATTTATCTGGAAATTATAATCTGTATCGGTCTAAAAGCTTTTGGCAATATTGGCAGCTTTACTACAGTTCTCTTCAATAGTTGATTCAACAGCTTCAGGCGGTGCAAGTGTGGGTTCAATTTCCAGAGAATTTATAGAAGTAAAACCAATGAATCCTAACCATCCCAAAATAGAGGGCTTCTGAAAATCAAAAGCTTCTGTCGGTGTGCCAGGGGCATACTCTCCACCTCGTGAAAAAATAACAGTGGCAGGCTTGTTATTCACCAGACCCGAAAAACCTTCTTCGGGAGTGAAACTAAAGGTCAGGCCGGGTTGGGTAATCACGTCTATATAATGTTTTAATTTATAGGGGATACCGAAGTTCCACATAGGGATGCTTAACAGGTATTTATCAGCAGATTTAAAATTCTCGGCATGAGTAACAATTATTTTCCATGCATCAGCTTCTTCTTGGGTATGTGTATCGCCGTGAAGTACGGCGTACTTTGCATTGATAGTTTTGTTATCAAATGAGGGAAGATCAATTGACCATAGATCAAGAGTTTCAATCTCATCATCCGGATTAGATGTTTTATAAGTATCGATGAATGCGTGAGCAACTTGTATTGAATGAGAACGGTCTTTGCGTGGTGATGCTTCTATATAAAGTAGTTTTGCCATTTTTATTCTCCCGAAAATAAATGATATTCATATTTAAAAACAAGTTTTAAATAGATTCACCTGCCAACGATAACCATGTTTCAATGACAGTGTCTGGATTAAGAGAAATGCTTTCTATGCCTTGTTCCATTAACCATTGCGCCAGATCAGGGTGATCAGATGGGCCTTGACCACAAATACCGATATATTTTTTAGCTTCCAGACAAGCTTTGATAGACATCTGTAGCATAGCTTTTACTGCCGGATTTCTTTCATCGAATTTATCGGCAACCAGTCCTGAATCTCTATCCAGCCCTAATGTTAATTGCGTTAAATCATTAGAGCCAATAGAGAAGCCATCAAAATATTCGAGAAAATCTTTTGCCAAAATTGCGTTGGAAGGTAATTCACACATCATAATAATTTTTAGCCCATCTTTACCTCGTTCCAAACCATTTTCTTTTAATAGTTCGATAACTTGTTTTGCTTCGTCAACGGTACGTACAAATGGCACCATTAATTGCACATTGGTAAGCCCCATATCATTACGGACTTTTACAAAGGCCTTACATTCCATTTCGAAACAGTCCCTGAATGATTCAGAAACATAACGAGATGCACCACGAAAGCCAAGCATCGGATTTTCTTCTTTTGGTTCAAACTGATCTCCGCCAATAAGATTGTAATATTCATTAGATTTAAAATCAGACATGCGAACAATGACAGGGTTAGGTGCAAAGGCTGCACCCAACGTAGCAATACCTTCTGTTAATTTTGTAATAAAAAAATCAATTGGATTACTATAGCCTGAAATTCTTTTTTGAATAGTTGTCTTGATATTGTTTGGCATGGTATCCATATTTATCAAGGCCTTGGGATGTACACCAATCATTCTGTTAATAATGAATTCGAGTCGTGCCAGACCGACGCCGTGGTTTGGATAAGAAGCAAAATCAAACGCACGATCTGGATTACCGACATTCATCATTATTTTCAAATTAATGTCTGGCATAGAATCGAGTTTTATATTTTTCAGTTCAAAGGGCAGGATACCTTCATAGATAAATCCCGTGTCACCCTCAGAACAGGAAACGGTAACTGCATCTGTGTTAGCCAGTTTTTCAGTACCATCTGACGTTCCGACAACAGCAGGGATACCTAGTTCTCTGGCAATAATTGCTGCATGGCAGGTACGACCACCACGATTGGTAACGATAGCCGAAGCCCGTTTCATAACGGGCTCCCAATCAGGATCAGTCATATCCGTTACCAGTACATCACCCTCTTTTACTTCATCCATATATTGTATATCTGAAATAATTTTTATCGGCCCACTACCGATGCGTTGGCCAATGCTTCTTCCCGTTACTAAAATATCAGAGCGCTCTTTCATAATATAACGTTCTATACTTTTTCCTGAAGTACGACTCTTGACGGTCTCTGGTCTCGCCTGAAGGATATAGAGTTTATTATTCTCACCATCTTTACCCCATTCGATATCCATCGGGCGGCCGTAATGTTTTTCTATCGTTAAGGCATAGCGCGCCAATTCTTCTATGTCATCATCATTCAGAGAAAATTTCATACGTTCCAATTCCGGAACTTCAACAATGATGGTGGGGTTATCTCCTGACTCATCAAAGATCATTTTCTCTGCCTTACTACCCATATTTCTGCGTAATATAGATTGCTTACCTGCTTCCAGTGCAGGTTTGTAGGCATAGAACTCATCTGGATTTACTGAACCCTGAACGACACATTCACCCAGACCAAATGATGAGGTAATAAAAACAACATCATCAAAACCTGATTCAGTATCCAAAGTAAACATGACACCGCTTGAACCCAAATCGCTGCGGACCATTTGTTGTATGCCGGCAGATAATGCAACCACTTCGTGTTCGAAACCCTGATGTACTCGATAAGCAATGGCGCGATCATTATAAAGTGAGGCGAATACTTCTTTTACTCTTAGTAGAATGTCATCAATGCCGCGGATATTAAGAAAGGTTTCCTGTTGTCCGGCAAAAGATGCATCAGGGAGGTCTTCTGCTGTGGCTGAGGATCGGACAGCTACTGAAACGTTTTCACCTGCTCTCTTTTCGAGTTCCACATAACCTTCACCAATCTCTTTTTCAAGTTGTGGCGGAAACGGCGCATCCATGATCCATTGTCTGATTTGTTTACCGGCAGCGGTAAGATTTTTAATATTATCAACATCAAGTTCAGCAAGGTTCTTGTTAATGCGATCGGCAAGTCCTTCATGTTTAAGAAATTCACGATAGGCATCAGCTGTCGTCGCATATCCCCCGGGGACCATAACGCCAGAATCTGCCAGATTAGAAATCATTTCGCCCAGAGATGCATTTTTTCCTCCGACAATTTCAACGTCATTCATTCCCAGTTTTTCAAACCATATTACAAAATTATTCATGTATAATTCCTGACTTATTAATAATAATTACGATATCCATTAATTTATGAAACGTAATGTTTTTTTTATTTCTGACGGTACTGCTATCACTGCTGAGACGATTGGTCGAACATTACTTAGTCAATTTGAAAGTGATGATTTCGAGCAAACTACAATACCCTTTGTACGCACTTTGGATAAACTTTCACCTGTTATTGAGCTTATTAATCGTGCAGCCGAAGAAGGTCTTCGCCCGCTAGTATTTTCAACTCTGACAGATCGTAACTTAAGTATTAAACTTAAAAAAAGTAACTCCTTAGTCCTTGATTTATTTAATGTTTTTATTAACCCATTAGAAGCTGAATTAGGTACTCATTCTACCCATATTGCAGGTCGCACGCACGGTATAATTGACAAAAATATTTATGATAAACGCATGGAAGCAATGAACTTCACGCTCACTCATGACGATGGCGCCAGTGTACAACAGCTCAAAAATGCACAAATAATTTTGATAGGTGTTTCACGTTCTGGTAAAACCCCGGTCTGCGTTTTTCTTGCCATGCAATTTGGAATGCGTGCAGCAAATTACCCATTGACCGATGATGATATTGGCTCGGCGAGGCTACCTAAAATATTGCACGCGCATCGTGAAAAACTTTATGGATTAATTATTGATCCTGATCGCTTACAACAGATCCGTCAAAAACGTAAAGCTGACAGTACCTACGCATCTATAAGGCAGTGCAGAAATGAGATACACGATATAGAAGAAATGTATCAATTTGAACGCATCCCTTACCTTGATGTGACAGATTCATCCGTCGAGGAAATCGCATCAAAAATCATCCAGGATAAAGGCCTGAAACGATAGGAAAAATTATGTCTATAACATTGTATGGCGTTGCTGGCAGTCCATTTGTCTGGCGGGTACAACTTGCTCTGGAATACAAGGCACTGGCCTATGAAACGACTACCATCGAGATGTCAAAGGGAGAAAATCGGTTGGACTGGTATCTGGCCATGAACCCGCGAGGTAAGGTGCCGGTGCTCAAAGATGGAGATACAATCATCTACGAATCGATTGCAATACTCTCTTACCTTGACCGGAAATATCCTGAGTCTGAACTATTTGGTTCAACATCTGAACAACATGCTTTGATCATGACGTTACTGATGGAACAGTGTAGTTATATGGAACCAGACACGTTGCAAATTGTTCGGCCGATATTTTTTGGTGGTATTGATGAAGCATATAATGACATCATTCAAGCAACAGAGAGGGCGCAACAAGAGCTACTCAATCTTGATGCATTGTTAGATGAACAAAAATGGTTTGCAGGAAATCAGATGAGTGCGGCAGATGTTGGACTATACCCTTTACTTAAAATTCAAGAACGTGCTTTGGAGAAACCAGAGGCGAAACCACTGAAGCTTTCTTTTAGTCCATTCAACGACCAATATCCGAATTTACTAAGATGGTCACAACAGATTGAAGCACTTCCCTATTATCAAAAAACATATCCGCCTCATTGGAACTCTTCATAGTGATATAATCAAAAACTCTAATCATGAAGAAGATTCATTTCAGATATTAAATAATTAGGTTTATTAATTATGGAAAACTTTACACCCTATTCAGCATTGGCTGGCGGAGTTTTATTAGGTATTAGTGCATCCCTATTACTGTTGTTCAATGGCAGAATTGCAGGTATTAGTGGAATTTTAAGCGGTGTATTTACGACATCGAACTCTGCGGAAAAAGTCTGGCGGTTATTATTTTTGCTCGGCATGGTTGTCGCAGGATTTACTTATCAGCTACTTTTTCCTGACTCATTTGTTGAACGTGAAGATTTCCCACTTTCCCTTTTATTGATCGGTGCATTTATCGTTGGTTTTGGAACCCGGATGGGTGGCGGTTGTACCAGCGGTCACGGTGTCTGCGGTATAGGCCGCCTTTCAAAAAGATCGATCATTGCCACAGTAGTATTCATGACCTCAGGTGTAGCAACCGTTTACGTTATACGTCATGTATTTGGAGCGGTTTTATGAAACAAAATTTATTAGCTTTAATATCTGGCGTTATCTTTGGTCTTGGCTTGTGTATTTCACGCATGGCTGATCCGAACAAAGTGTTGAATTTTCTGGATGTCACTGGAAATTGGGATCCGAGTCTAATGTTGGTAATGGGTGGAGCATTGGCTGTGACTTTGATTACGTTTCGATTTATTTTAAAACAAGCTCACCCTGTTCTTACTGAAAAATTTCAGTTACCGACGAAAAAAGATTTAGACACCCGGTTAATTCTCGGGGCAACCTTGTTCGGCATTGGTTGGGGGATGATTGGTTTTTGTCCGGGACCAGCCATTACTGCAATAGGATTTGGTTTAACCAGTCCGTACATCGTCGTAGTGATGATGCTCATTGGTTTCCTGACACACAAACTCCTATTGGATAAGGGATAAATGCCTAATTAAATCAGCTAAATAGAAGTCAAAATTTTAGTAAAACACGAAACCTCTGATGAAACATATCGAGGATATATCGAATTCTGTAATATTTCTCTGTCAGTCCTATGAATTCATCATATAATGAATTTACCATATCATTAAATTTTAAAAAAGATTTCACCTATGTCTGTTGTCGGTATCTTTATTGTTAACACATATGAATAAATTAAATCCAAATTCGATTGAGCCTGAAGAACTCTCTTCAATATTCAGTCTGCCAGGTACAGAAGGAGAGATCACCCTTGGTAAGGAAAGGATGATATTGCTTAATATTCGGGCAATGGCTTCTTTCCGTAAAGAGTTAATCGAAAATTTTGGACTGGATCGGGCTCGAGGATTAATTACACGGTTGGGCTATGCTGCTGGGGAAAAGGATGCTGTTCTAGCACGTGAATTACGTCCAGATGCCTCTGATACAGATGCTTTTAACATTGGACCTCTACTTCATCAATTTGAAACCGGCGTTGATGTCACTGAAATAAAACTGGAAATGAACGTGGCTAAGGGTAGTTTTTATGCGGAGTATTTATGGAATAATTCTTTTGAAGCCAAAATGTACTTTGATCTATTTGGTATTAGTCAGGATCCCGTTTGTTGGATACAAATTGGTTATGCCAGTGGTTACGCGAGTGCATTCATGGATAAATTTGTTATATTTAAGGAAGTTGAATGCGCAGGGATGGGTGAAAAAAAATGCAGAATCGTGGGTAAGCCTTTAGAAGACTGGGGTTCTGATAATAAACATGCTAGCTACTACAAACCAGAACATTTTGCAGATCAAATGTTGGAACTACAAAATCAGGTTGATAAATTACGCTTGAATGTAGAGCCCAGTTATGAAATATCAAATATCATAGGTGATTCTAAAAAATTACAACATGTTCATAAGATGTTGGATCATGTTGCAAAGAGTCAGGTCACCATACTGCTCACAGGTGAAACAGGGGTAGGCAAAGATTTATTTGCACGTAAAATTCATGACACAAGTGATCGGAGAAAAGCGTCTTTTGTAGCAGTTAATTGTGCAGCGATTCCAGAAGAATTAATTGAATCCGAATTATTTGGTGTGGAGAAGGGGGCTTATACCGGCGCGCAAAAATCGCGTCCGGGTAAATTTGAACGTGCGCATGGTGGGACGTTGTTTCTTGATGAAGTTTCAGAGCTCTCTGAAAGCGCACAATCGAAACTATTAAGGGTTTTACAGAATCATGAAATAGAACGTGTGGGTGATATACGATCAAGACATATCGATGTGCGTATTATCGCCGCCACGAACTCAGATCTGGAAACGTCTGTTAAAGAAGGGCGTTTTCGGAAAGATCTTTTTTTTCGTTTAAATGTTTATCCCGTCATCATTCCTCCATTACGAGAACATAAAGAAGATATTCCGGTTTTAATCTCTCATTTTATTAATAAATTAGGAATAAAATACAATAAGCTAGTAGCAGGGGTAGAGGATAATGCGATGGAGGCAATGTTAGACTATTCGTGGCCAGGCAATGTCAGAGAGTTTGAAAATGTTATTGAGCGAGGCATTATTCTAAGTAAGAATAATTCTAAAATTAAATTGTCGAGCCTCGTTTTTAGTACCTTTGATACGTCAATAGATAGACGAAAAAAGGATAGCAGCATGGGTTCAGTTAAAAGTAATAATAATGCCGCTGTTGAATTACATGAACACGCTGAAGCGATGTTGCAGCAAGAGGGTAATTTCCCTGGATTTGAACAGCTAGAGTCTGAAATCCTGAAAACTGCAATGAAAAACGCTAAAGGTAATTTAAGTGCTGCAGCACGGGCATTAAATATTACTCGTCCACAATTGGCCTATCGCCTGAAAAAACTAGGCATTGATCCTGATTAATTAATCCCGGCTGAATGCTCCGATCTTATGGTCTAAGCATCACCTTTAAGACATCATCCGATTTTTCATAAAAAGTCTTAAAAGCCTTATCAATATCATCCAGTTTGAATTCATGAGTGAATAAAGAGGCAGGATCAATCACACCGCGTTCCATCAGCCTTAAACTTTCCCACATATAAGGTTGCACATTAGCAAAACCATTCATATGTAGGCTGATGTCTCTTAGAAACACATCGGCCAGCACGAGATTAAATTCCTGATCACAAAACACACCGATTGCAGCAATGGTTCCGCCTGGACGAATCAAGTCCAGTGCCATTTGTAAGGTTTCCGGATAGCCGACAACCTCAATGACCTTATCAAAACCACGTCCCTGACAATGTTGCATAGCCAATTCCTGCCAACCTTCCTCACTACTATTGATGACGTTAGCACCTTTTTCTTCGGCGACTTTTAAACGATAGGCGAGTTTATCAATGGCGACTACGTTACCTTCAGCTTTTTGTAATGCGATTTCCAGGCTCATTAAACCGGTAGGTCCACAACCAATCAGTGCAACATTTTCACCTGGTTGAATGTCAGCCAGTTTATTAGCAATGAGTGCAGAGGGTAGATTACACGATAGCGTTAAAGCAGCCTGATCAGAAATAGAGTCAGGAACTTTTATGGCGTGCGCATCGGCATAAGGCAAGGTCAAAAATTCAGCATGAGTACCATTCATATTGCCAAAAGGGACACCAAAGCCATACACGGCTTTTTGAGTAGTTTCACAATGAGCTGTTTGTCCTACTTCACACATATAACATTCACCACAGGAACAAGAATAAGCCATCGATATTCTGTCGCCAGTTTTAAAATTACCAACACTATTTCCAGTTTCGACAACTTCACCAATCAGCTCATGGCCGGTTTGTGATTGTCCTTTTTCCATGATCGGATCCATAGCGCCGCTATAAAGATGCAAATCAGATCCACATATTGAAGTACCAATGACCTTGACCAGTGCTTCATGTGGCTGGCTGATAGCAGGACTATCGATATCGATACAACGAATATCTTCAGGATTAAAATAAACAGCTGCTTTCATGGAGTATCTCCTTAATAAAAAGTCATTATTTGATAATTATATTGTTAACTGTAAACATCATCAGCAAGCTTGATGCCAAATTTAATTCAATTTCCTTGACCTGGCTCATAGCTTGTTAAGTTTTCCTTTGTAATCATACAAAATCAAAGGGTATTAGCGTACATAATTAATTTCTTAATCTAATTAGGTCAGGGGAAATTGCCAAAATGATACTATTAATTTCAATTTTTCCTGATCCATAGATTGATGATATGATAAAAATTAGCGTCATAATTTAAACTTAAAATTAGCTTATGTTATTGATTCTATTATTATAATTGTAGTTGGTATAGTACCTGCTTATATACTCTGACTTAAATTTGGAATACTTAATTCTATGGCGCATGCAGTAAAAAAAAATGCTTCATTGTCGGGAGAATCATTGGGTAGTCATGCTCAACGCTATGTCAGGGTTACCGGCGTACGAGACAAAAAGTTTGTAGAATTTGATTTCTCTATTGGTGATCCGACATTATTTGTTGAACTGATGATGCCGTTTGAACACTACAGAAAATTTTGTAAGCGCAATGAAACCAAAGAATTAACCACTAAACAGTGTGCACAAGTCGATTATGACCAACTCAAGTGGCGTAATGGCTTGCCTGGAATAGATGAATAACAAATCGATGAGTAATAGAAAGCTTTAATAACAGGATTAAAATACGGGAAATAAACTATGAGTCTGGAAATTTCTTCAAAGGTTATAGAACCTATACGACAAACCTACGACCAGGTCGCTAGACATATTGGCGAAGGTAAACCTGCATCTCGTTATCAGGAAGCAACCATAGGCCTGCAACCGACGACTAATTTTCATTATCGCCCATTGTGGGATCCTGAACACGAAGTCTATGACGAAAGTCGTACTGCCATCGTTATGAAGAATTGGTATGACTTCAAGGATCCACGTCAGTTTTATTACGGCACTTACACCATTGCGCGAGCAAAACAACAGGAAGTGGCTGAAAGTAATTATGCCTTTGTTGAAAAGCGTGATTTGCTGGAATCGATTTCTCACGAGGTTAGACAGAAAGTACGGGATTACCTGGTGCCGCTGCGTCATGTTGAGTGGGGTGCAAACATGAATAATTGCGCGATCACAGATTTTGGCTACGGTACAGCTATCACTCAGGTGACAATGTTCAACACCATTGATCGACTGGGGCTGGCACAATACATCAGCCGCATTGGATTGATGGTTGACGGCAATGAAACAACTTCACTTGAATCAGCCAAAGAAGCCTGGTTAAACAATGAACTCTGGCAAGGATTACGTCACGCCGTTGAGGACACCTTTGTTCTGGATGACTGGTTTGAAATCATGGTGGCACAAAATATTGTTATGGATGGTCTGATCTATCCACTTATGTTCGAACGTTTTATCGATGAATTAAGTCATGAAGGCGGAGCAACCTTTGCCATGCTGACTGAATTTATGACCGACTGGTACGCGGAAACCATTCGCTGGACTAATGCATTAATCAAAGTAACCGCCAGTGAATCGGATGCCAATATCAAGTTACTATCTGAATGGACCATAAAATGGTCGGATCGATTAACAGAGGCCTTGATGCCAATAGGCAAAGCTGCTTTTGCAGGTGATGGCGATGTCGCGGTGAATGAAGTTAAACAACAATTGCTGGAGCGCCTGTCCAAACAGGGACTCGATCTATAAAGGAGAATGGCATGGCTGATAATGTTTTTTTAATTTTGCAAGACAACGAAGATGCCCGACCAATCATCGAAGCGATTGAGCAGGATAATCAGGACGCAACGATAGACTATCAACCGGGTATGGTGCGTATAGAATGCCCTGGAAGATTGGTGGTAAATCGTGACAGCGTGACTGAATTCAGGGGGCAGGATTGGGATCCGATGGAATTACAACTCAACCTGGTCTCATTAAGTGGCAACATCGATGAAGATGATGACTATTTTGCATTAAGCTGGTCCAGCTGATCAGACAATATCGGAGAATAAATATGGCAGTAAAGAAAAAATTGAATATGCGTAAACGGTATGAAGTGCTCACTCGTGGTATGGGTTGGGACACGACCTATCAGCCGATGGATAAAGTTTTTCCTTACGATAAGTTTGAAGGCATAAAAATAAAAGACTGGTCAGGCTGGGAAGATCCATTTCGTTTGACGGTGGATTCCTATTGGAAATACCAGGCTGAAAAAGAGAAAAAACTCTATGCCATTATTGACAGCTTTGCACAGAATAACGGGCATTTGAATGTTTCTGATGGTCGCTATGTTAATGCTTTGAAATTGTTTATCCAGGGTGTCACTCCTCTGGAATATGGTGCACATCGACATTACGCACATCTAGGTCGACACTTCCGTGGCGAAGGTACTCGAGTGGCCTGTCAGATGCAGTCCATCGATGAACTGCGTCATTGTCAGACACAGCTGCATACCTTGAGCCATTATAATAAGCATTTTAATGGCATGCATGATCCCTTCCATATGTTTGATCGAGTCTGGTATCTGTCCGTGCCCAAGTCTTATTTTGAAGATGCCATGACAGCGGGTCCGTTTGAATTTATTACTTCAATATCATTTTCGTTTGAATATGTACTGACGAACCTGTTATTCGTGCCTTTTATGTCCGGTGCGGCGTATAACGGTGACATGGCTACAGTGACCTTTGGCTTTTCCGCACAGTCAGATGAAGCCCGTCATATGACCCTGGGTCTTGAGATTATAAAGTTCATGGTTGAACAGCATGAAGATAATTTGCCGATCATACAGGGTTATATTGATAAACATTTCTGGCGTGCCTACCGTGTACTGGCTTTAATTGCCATGATGCAGGATTACATGTTACCGAATTCTCCCATGTCCTGGAACGAGGCCTGGCAGATCTATTATGTCGAAAATATGGGGGCTTTATTTAATGATTTGTCCCGTTATGGTTTACGCATGCCCAAATATAGTGATGTGGCGACAGCCGAAGCCGAGCATTTAAGTCATCAAACCTGGAGCGATTTTTATAACTTTACCCATGCAGCTTCATTTCATACATGGATGCCAGATGATCGCAAGATGGACTGGCTGTCGGAAAAATATCCAAATACCTTCGACAAACATTATCGCCCGCGGTTTGAACAATGGCGTGAGATGGAAAAGGCTGGTGAACGGCATTACTTCAAAGGATTGCCCCAGCTCTGTCAAACCTGTCAGATCCCGATGTTCTTTACCGAAGTTATGTCTGATCCCATGAAGATCAGTCGCCGAGTGTCCATGTACAAAGGTGACAGATATCATACCTGTTCGGATGGTTGCAAGGACATATTTGAAAATGAACCGGAAAAATTTATTCAAGCCTGGTTACCTGTACATCAGATATTCCAGGGCAATTGTGGCGGCGCGGATCTGTCGGATGTTCTGAAATATTATCACCTGAATGAGGGTGAAGATAATATGGAATATGTTGGATCGCCAGATCACAAGCGTTGGCAGGAATGGAAGGGTGAAGATAAACAAGATGAAACAGCGACAGGCTAGGAGAATAGAAAATGGCAATTAATTCCTTAGGCGATTATGTCCATATCAATAAAGATGCCGTGGAAAATTTCCACGGTAATCAGGTGGTGTATATCCATTGGGACAATCATAATATGTTCACCGCAGCGGCAGCCTTTCCACTGCCACCAGAGATGCCTTTTGGTGCATTACTGGAAGAAGTGATCCCGAGTATTTTCGCTTCTCATCCTGAGTACGAAAAGCTGAAATGGGATAAAGTCAAATGGATACTGGATGATGAAGATTTTATACCGAATACAGGTGTCAGCTTAAAAGATAACGGCATTGGTCATAAATCCTTACTGCGTTTTATCACGCCAGAGTTAACCGGTGTGGGCGGTTCTGGTAACTAGATAATGACTTATCAGGTTGAAATAGAACCACTTGGCGAGGTTATTGAAGTAGAAGAAGGTCAGACAATTCTTGACGCGTCTTTGCGTGCTGGCATCTATCTGCCATATGCCTGTGGCCATGGCCTTTGTGCCACATGCAAGGTCGATGTGCTGGAAGGTGATGTTGAACATGGTGAGGCTTCACCTTTCGCCTTGATGGACATGGAAAAAGGTGAAGGTAAATGTCTGGCATGTTGTGCAATACCAACATCAGATCTGGTGATTGAAGCCGATGTTGAGGAAGACCCCGATGCGGAATCACACCAGGTAAGAGACTTTAGTGCAAAGGTGATCGAGATTACCGATCTCAATCCTCGAATCAAAGGCATTTTTCTCGAGATAGAAAATGACACTATTGAATTTCAGGCCGGCCATTATATTAATCTGGAGATCCCCGGTGTTGCAGGCCCAGCTCGTGCATTTTCTATTGCCAATTCTCCTTCTGACAATTCAATTGTCGAACTAAATATTTCTCTGGTACAGGGTGGTGAAGGTACAACGTATATTCATGAACAATTAAAAGTGGGTGACGAATTAAATTTTTCAGGGCCCTACGGACGTTTTTTTGTGCGTAACTCTGCGCCTGAGCCTATGTTATTTTTGGCAGGAGGTTCAGGTTTATCCAGCCCAAAATCAATGGTGCTTGATCAATTTGAAAAGGGTGAAGAAAGAAAGATTACCTTAATTTATGGTGCAAGAAATCAACAGGAGCTGTATTACCGGGAAATATTCGAAGCATTAGCAGAGCAACATACAAACTTTAGATATATACCGGCCTTATCAGAAGAACCAGCAGACAGCAACTGGCAAGGTGAGCGTGGCATGGTGCATGAAGTTGCCAATTCTATTTATGATGGAAACTTCGAAGGCAATAAAGCCTATATGTGTGGACCACCACCAATGATTGATGCCTGTATCTCAACTTTGATGCAAGGACGTTGTTTTGAGAAACATATGTTCATGGAACATTTTTATACCAATGCATCGAAAGATGAAAAACCAAAAAGCCCTTTGTTTAAAAATATATAAACAATAATTTAATAAAATTAAAGGAACACGAAATGCCAATTGCACAAATCACTATCATGGAAGGAAGGGATGATGAGAAAAAGGCGAATTTAATCGCCAGCGTCACAGACGCCATTGAAAAAAGTCTGGGTGCACCAAGGGAAAGTATTCGCGTCATATTGAATGAAGTACCAAAATCACATTTTGGTATTGCTGGAAAATCTGCCAAGGAACTTGGTAAATAGACAGAAAAAACATTCAAAATATTAAATACAGAATTAGAAGTTTAAAAAAAAGGTAACGAGAGGATAACAACATGGCCATGATCGAAAGAACAGAATGGTATGACTTATTAAGGGCAACCAATTGGACACCTAAGTATGTTACTGAAGATGAATTATTCCCTGAGGAAATGTCCGGACATCGCGGGATTCCAATCGAGGATTGGGAAACTTATGATGAGCCTTACAAAGTTACTTATCCTGAATATGTAGAAATCCAACGTGAAAAAGATGCAGGTGCCTACTCGGTAAAAGCGGCGCTTGCCCGTGATAAATTTCTTGAACGAGCCGATCCAGGTTGGATAAGTATTTTGCAGGCACATTATGGTGCATTGGCATTGGCGGAATATGGTGCGATTGTCGGCGAAGCCAGAATGGCGCGTTTTTCCAAGGCGCCGGGTAATCGTAACATGGCCACGTTTGGCATGATGGATGAAACTCGCCATGCGCAATTACAATTATTTTTCCCCCATGCCAATTGCAAGCTGGACAGGAAATGGGATTGGGCACATAAGGCATTGCATACCAATGAATGGGCAGCTTTGGCTGGCAGGCATTTCTTTGAAGATATCATCCATAGTCGTGATGCTATCAGCATGGGTATTATGTTGACCTTTGCCTTTGAAACAGGCTTTACCAATATGCAATTTCTGGGTCTTGCAGCAGATGCTGCAGAGGCCGGAGACCATACCTTCTCAAGTTTAATCTCAAGTATCCAGACGGACGAATCTCGTCATGCACAACAGGGTGGGCCGATGGTCAAACTGTTGGTGGAAAAAGGCATGAAAGCAGATGCCCAGAGACTTATTGATATTGCTTTTTGGCGTTCATGGAAATTATTTTCAGTATTGACTGGTCCGATGATGGACTATTACACGCCAATGGAACACCGCAGCCAATCGTTCAAAGAGTTTATGCAAGAATGGATTGTCGGACAGTTCGAACGCAGTATTCTGGATATGGGATTGGACAAACCCTGGTACTGGGATCAGTTCTTACGCGATCTCGATGAAACTCATCATGGTATGCACCTGGGCGTTTGGTACTGGAGACCGACAGTTTGGTGGAATCCCCGTGCAGGCGTTAATCCTGATGAACGTGAATGGCTGGAAGAAAAATATCCCGGCTGGAATGATACGTTTGGCAAGTGCTGGGATGTCATTATCGATAACCTGGTCAATGACAGGGTTGAACAAACTTTGCCAGAGACCTTGCCATTGGTGTGCAATATGTCAAATATTCCGATTGTTGGTACGCCGGCTGATGGCTGGAATGTGAAAGATTATCCCCTCAAATATAAAGATCGTTTGTATCACTTTGGATCAGAACCTGATCGCTGGTGTTTTGAACAGGAACCAGAACGTTATGCGGATCACCTGAGTTTTGTCGATCGCTTTCTAGCGGGGATGATGGAACCCATGGATCTCAGCGGTGCTCTGAAGTACATGAGTCTGGCACCGGGTGAGATTGGTGAAGATGCTTATGGACTGGCCTGGGCCGATATCTATAAAGAAATGGCTCATAAAAAAGCCGGTTAATTAATTACAGATTCACAGGAGACACTGATGGCTGCTTTCCCAATTATTTCAAATTTTCAATATGATTTTGTTCTGCAACTTGTGCCGGTCGATACCGAAAATACCATGGATGAAGTTGCAGCAGCAGCGGCACATCATTCAATTGGTCGTCGTGTGGTAGCACAACCCGATAAAATTTTAAGAGTCAGGAGATATGGCGCTGAAGAGTTTTTGCCTAGAGACATGAAGGTCGCTGATTCAGGTATAGAGCCAACTGAAACGATAGACATTATTTTTGCGGATGAATAATTAAAAAGAGATTACAAATGGCATTTGAAAAAATATGTACGCTAGATGACGTATGGGAAGGTGAAATGGAAGTTTTTGAAACCTCTGATAAAACAGAAGTTTTAGTCACGGTGATCGATGGCGGTGATGTAAAAGCTTATCAGGCTATGTGCCCGCACCAGGATATCCCTTTAGTAGAAGGCGAGTTTGATGGCAAACAATTGACCTGTCGTGCACATTTGTGGCAATTCGATTGTACGAATGGTAAAGGTATCAATCCGGAAGATAGTAAACTGTCTGAGTACCCTATCAAACTTGAGGGTGATGATGTGTTCGTCAATATCGAAGGAATAACGCCTTTTGTTGCTCCCACCTAAAATTGAATTAAATTATTTTAACAGAGGAAAAAAGAATGAGCCAAGATGCGTCATTAAATAATATGGTAGGTCCGATCGTTAGAGCGGGGGAAGTTGCCGATGCAGTCGCAGAAGCGATGGAAATAGACAACCCGGGTAAGGAAGTCATCGTTGATGATAAACTCGCGTACTTGCGTATATCTGTTGAAGACGAATGCATCTTACGCAAGGAAACCATGGAAGAGGTTCTGGGACATTCTTTTGAAATGCGCGAGCTGGAAATTAACCTCAGTTCCTTTGCCGGCAAGATTGAAAACACCAAAGATTATGTCCGCTTTTATTTCGAGAGACATCTATAACGTACAACAGTAATTATATTAAAAAACATATTGATAAAGAGGTCACTATGAGTGAGTCACCTGAAGTTTTAAAACCATTAAAGACCTGGTCACATTTGGCCAAGAATCGCCGTCGTCCCAGTGAATACGAAATTACCTCCGTACGCTTGCATACCAGTATGAATAACCCGGATAAACCCTGGGAAATGGATACCAATTTGCATATGAACCAATGGTATCTCAAGTACCGTAATCATAGTCCTCTACGACTTGAAGACTGGGATACATATAGAGACCCTGATGCCATTGTTTATCGAACCTATAACATTATGCAGGATGGTCAGGAAACTTATGTCAAAAGTTTACTGGATCAGTTTAACGAAAGAGAGCATGACAAGGCGATAGACACTGAATGGGTAGGCAAGCTTGCCATTTTATATACACCGGCCAGATATGTTTTTCATGCATTACAGATGAGTTCTGCCTATCTGGCACAAATTGCACCTGCGAGCACCATAACAAATTGTTCTACATTTCAGGGCGCAGATTCACATCGTTGGTTAACACACACCGCTTATAGGACCTACGAACTATCACTTACTCACCCTGATGCGGGCTTTGGTCAGAATGAAAGAAAACATTGGGAAGAAGATGAAGCTTGGCAGGGTTTTCGTGAGTTAACAGAAAAAGCCATGATAGCGTGGGATTGGGGCGAATCTTTTTGTGCGATTAACCTGGTACTTAAACCAGCAGTCGAAGCAGCAATCTTGCATCAATTGGGTGAAGCAGGCCGCCATAGTTCAGATACCTTATTGGGCATGTTATGTGATAACCAATGCAGAGATAGTGAACGGCATATGCGCTGGTCTAAAGCGCTGGTGGAGCTGGCATTAGAAAATTCAGAGAATAAAGCAGTGTTAACCGACTGGATGGATAAGTGGATGCCACTGGGCATCAATGCTGTTGAAAAATACTGTGCGGCATTACCTGATAGTGCGGAGGCAATCAGTAATGCCAAAGCTGCATTGGAAAAATCCAGAGAGAATTTGGGCGTTTAATAAAAATATTAAGCAGATGAATTCAATAATTATAAAGTTTACTCAAATACTTCCTCAGTAGAAGAGTATTTTGACCCACTAATCTCTCATCTAAAATCTCCAAGTTTTTTTTAGATTAGTTGGGTCATGTTTTTTTTGGGATTAAATAATTAAGGAGAATATAGAATGGCCTCACACAAAATTCTATTAGAAGGTCAGGAGTTTGAGTATCAGTGTGAAGAAGGAGACACGCTACTTCGTGCTGCTTTACGTGCAGGTCTTGGTTTTCCCTACGAATGTAATTCAGGTGGTTGCGGCAGTTGTAAGTTTGAACTGTTAGACGGTGAGATAGATAATCTATGGGAAGATGCGCCGGGTCGTTCTGCCAGAGATGTTAGAAAAGGGAAGATGCTGGGATGTCAGTGTGTTCCAAAAAATGATTGCACAATCAAGGTAAGACTTGAACATCACTCAACTCCAGAACATAAACCGAGCCGTCTTGAGGCCGAACTAGTCCAGATTAATACGCTTACCGATGATATGCAGGAATTCTGTTTTCGTACAGAACATGCCGCTAATTTTTTACCCGGTCAATTCGCACTACTTGATTTTCCTGGCGTAACAGGTTCTCGAGGTTATTCCATGTCTAATTTACCCAATGCTGAAGGTCTGTGGAATTTTATTATCAAAAACATGCCAGAGGGAAAGGCAACAAGTTATTTATTCGATGATTGTGCAATCGGCACAAAAATTCACCTAGACGGGCCTTATGGACTTGCTTTTTTGAAGCCAGAAATATCTCGCGATATTGTGCTTATTGGTGGTGGTTCAGGTTTATCCCCCATCATGTCTATTGCCAGGGCAGCGGTAAATGACTCCAGATTGGGTGATAGAAAAATATACATGTTCTATGGTGGACGTGGGCCTGATGACATCTGTACCCCGGCACTGGTGTCAAATGAAGAAGCACTGGACAAACGTCTGATTTGTTTTAATGCGATATCTGATCCAGAGATGAATAAAGAGGGTGTCTGGGGTGGTGATTGTTGCTTTATTCATGAGTTAGTTGCAAAACAATTAGGTGAATCATTGCCAGAACATGAGTTTTATTTTTGTGGCCCCCCGCCAATGACTGACGCCACCACTAGAATGTTAATGATGGAATACAAAGTTCCTTTTGAACAGATTCATTACGATCGATTTTATTAAGATAATTACAGAGGAATTAATGTGAGTGATAAAAATCCTGAGATAGCAAATTCTATACAAACGGGTAGTTTTAAAACTAACTATCACGATGTAGGCGATGGAGATAATGTGTTTTTGATCCATGGATCAGGACCGGGTGTGACTGCCTGGGCAAATTGGCGCCTTTGCCTTCCAGCATTTTCAGAATATTTTCGTGTGGTTGCACCAGATATGTCTGGTTTTGGCTTTACTGAACGTCCCGATGATGTCGAATATAATATGGATAATTGGGTCAGCCATGCAATTGATCTAATGGATGCTCTGAATATTGAACAAACAAATCTGGTAGGTAATTCTTTCGGTGGTGCTTTAGCACTGGCACTAACTATACGTCATCCAGAACGGGTTAAAAAATTGGTGTTAATGGGTAGCGTTGGTGTTCATTTTGAATTGACGGAAGGACTTGACGAAGTTTGGGGCTATGAAGCTTCGAGTGAAAACATGCGAAAAATAATGGATTATTTCGCTCATGATCGAAACCTGGTTAGTGATGAACTGGCTGAGTTGCGATATAAGGCAAGTATACAACCTGGTTTTCAGGAGGCGTTCAGTGCCATGTTTCCTGCACCAAGGCAGCGTTGGATAGAAGGGATGCAAAGCCCTGAAGAAAATATTCGAAATGTGAAACACGATACTTTGATTGTTCATGGTCGGGAAGACAGAGTCATTCCTGTTTCAACATCGCAACGTCTATTTGAATTAATAGAACGATCACAACTACATTTATTTGGTCAATGTGGTCACTGGACACAGATTGAACATAACAAACGTTTTAACGATCTGGTGATTAATTTCTTTTCTGAATAATTAGAATTTAAAATTCGCTTATACACAAACATTAATAAACTACCCGCAGTAAGCTGACTGTATACTAACGTCGTCATACCGGATTTGTTCCGGTATCCAGTCAAATTAATGTTCCGCTGAAAGCGGTCATTGTCTCACTGGCTTCCTGCCTTCGCAGGAATGACATGAACGCAGCAAGCTGCGGGAATTAAACCCAGAGGGATTAAACTATAACCATGCGTATTGCAGTAATTGGTGCAGGTGGGATTGGTTGCTACTACGGAGCAAGACTTGTTAAGGCCAAGCATGATGTAGTTTTTATTGCACGCGGCGAACATTTGGCAGCGATGCAATCAGATGGATTGTCTGTCACTCATCCAAACTTTAATTTTAGTCAAAATATTTCTGCATGTACTTTAGATGAATTAACTACAGTACATAAGTCCTCTGATTTCGATCTTTTGTTGATATGTATTAAAGCAACCTCAACTTCTGAAATAGCGAGTATATTAAAAGAGTGGCTTAATCACGAATCCGGTTCACCGTATATTCTTTCATTACAAAATGGCATGGGCAATGAACAAGTACTTAGCGAATATCTTGATGAGTCCAAAATTATTGGGGGACTTGCCGTTCGTATTGGTGCTGACGTTATTAAACCAGCTAATGTAACTGCTGTCGGGGTTGCTCAGGTTATCATGGGAGCATGGCCACATAATGTTGACGCAGATCCAGATCGTATAAAGTTTGTTTCTGAAATCGTCGAGATATTTAATCAGGCAGGTATTCCAAGCAAAGAATCAGATAACATATGTAAAGAACTCTGGCGAAAATTGATGATCAATAATGGCACTAATGCATTGTCAGCTTTGATCCAAAAAGATACAAAATATCTGTCTCATCATGAAGAATACGCAATATTAATGAAACACATGATGCAGGAGACAGCCTTGGCGTCACATATTGATGGTTCCGATCTAAAGGAGCCTGACGTAGATGAAATGTTTCAACTCATTTATGACTTTGATGCGATTAAGCCTTCTATGTTGATTGATAGAGAAAAAGGCAGAACGCTTGAGTTAGATGAGATATGTGGTGTTGTCATTAAAAGTTGTGAGGCATTAGGTAAAGATGCACCTTATACTCGCACTATATATACATTATTAAAAAACATGGGTTTATAATTTTATATTTAGATAAAATGTTATTTTGAGAAATTATGATGATTGAATTGATAACACTATGTAAAACGGATGACGTCGAGGAAGAAAAACCAATAGCGGTTAATCCTGATGGTTTTCCTGCTTTGGCGGTTTATCTTCATGAAGGTGATTATTATGTCACTGATAACCTATGTACCCATGGTATGGCTTTACTCACCGAAGGGTATCAGGAAGATGGTGAGATTGAATGTCCTTTTCATGGCGGGGCCTTTGACATCAAGACGGGTGAGGCAACTTCTTTTCCCTGCCAAATTCCTATTAAATCATACCCAGTGACCGTAGAAGATGGCAATGTTTGTATCCCGGTAGATTCAAAGGACTCTTAAAGATATGGCTATATTAAAATTTTCCGACATGACGGCTATGGAGTTACAGTTTCAGGTCGAAAAATTACAGAGTAATTACGTTGAATGCATTGATGATGATCGTCTTGAACAATGGCCGGAATTTTTTGTTGAAGATTGTTTATATCAAATAATTTCTCGCGAGAACGAAGATCGTGGATTACCAGTCTCTGCAATTGTCTGCGACAGCAATGCAATGTTGATAGATCGTATTGTTTCTTTACGAAACGCCAATGTTTATGCTGAACATTTTTATCGACACATTATCAGTAATGTAAATATCAAAGGTGTAACAGATGAAGTGGTGTCCGTACAAACTAATTATCTGGTATTACAAACCAGATTAAGCGGTGCCACAGAAATTTATAATTCAGGAAAATATCTGGATGAAATCGTTGCTACAGAAGATGGTCTTAAGTTTAAACAAAAGAAAGCTGTCTTTGACACCTATCAGATCCAAAGTTTGATGGTTACCCCAATCTAGAGGAGGCAATTCAAATGAGTACAATACTAAAAAATAAATTTAACGAAGTGAATTGGCCGGAAGATCGAGGTGTTTGCGAAGTACCGTATCAAGTGTTTACGGATAAGAATGTCTATGATAGTGAACAGGAAAAGATTTTTCGCGGTGATAACTGGTCCTTTGTTGCATTAGAGGCTGAAATTCCAGAATCTGGTGATTATAAAACCACATTCATTGGTGATACACCGGTCATTGTCATGCGCGATGAAGAAGGGCAGGTTAATGTTGTTGTCAACTCTTGTGCCCATAGAGGTGCTGCTGTTTGTCGCGAGCTACGTGGCAATAAACCCAACCTTGAATGTGTTTACCACCAATGGGCTTACAATCTTAAAGGTGATCTCATCGGTGTGCCATTTCGCCGTGGCATCCAGGGTAATGGTGGCATGCCAAAAGACTTCAAGATGCAGGAACATCCCCTGAGAAAATTACGTGTTGGTTCAGTTGCAGGCCTGGTATTTGCGACATTTTCTGAAACGGTAGAATCACTGGAAGACTATCTTGGACCAATGACAGTTACCGCAATTAAACGCATTTGCAGTAAGCCAATTAAGGTACTGGGTGATCAACGCCAATACATCAAGGGTAACTGGAAACTCTATGCGGAGAATACCCGTGATCCTTATCACGCGAGTTTGTTACATTTATTTCACATGACTTTTGGTTTGTATCGTTCTTCACAAAAAGGTGTGAGCCACATGGATGACACAAAACGCCATTCCATGCTTACCGCGATTAAAGATTCTGACGACAGTACTGAAGACTTTAAGAATATGCGTAGCTTTAATACTGAATTTAAACTTAATGATCCCTCGTTACTCGCAGGCCGTAAGGAATTCGATGATGACGTTAGTCTAGTAATTCTTGCTGTGTTTCCTAATCTTGTCTTGCAACAAATTGCTAATACGCTGGCGGTCAGACAAATATGTACAAAAGGAGTAGATGCTTTTGAACTGGTCTGGACACAGTTTGGATTTGAAGATGATGACAAAGAAATGCAAGCTATCCGACTTAAACAAGGAAACTTAATCGGCCCTGCCGGATTAATCTCTATGGAAGATGGTGAGGCTGTAGAAATCGTTCATGATTCTGTGATTCGTGAACAGGACAAGTCTTCCTACATTGCCATGGGTGGAGGCAAAGCCGAAAACGTTGACCATCTAGTATCCGAAGGAACTATCGTTGGATTCTGGAAATACTATCGCGAAGCCATGGGCTATTAATCGATTTGTTTATAAGTGACTGGATATAAATTATTTCTATGAAAAGAAACCATATTAAACATATTAGGTTATATAATGACTACACATCAACACCATCAAAGTGCTTGATGCTAGGCGGCTCAGCTAGCGTTGCTGCTATCTTATCCATATCTCCAGTCTCCGTTCGCCATGCTGCATATTTTTGATGATGTTCTGCAGTTTCCCAGTATTCAACCAGTACCAGTTCACAATCGTTTTCTTGGTTAACATGACATTCAAGTTTGATACAACCTTCATAATCACGTGTTTCTGGAAGCATAGTTTCAAGAATGGATAATAATGTTGAACGAGCTTCTGGTTTTACAGTAAGTTCTACTAATGCTAATGCAGACATAATTCGCCCCCTGTTAGTGTTATAGGAAAAACTAAATTTTCAGAAAATATAAGAAGTATATTATAAATAATTTGAATAATTTAACCAATATTATGGTTAATAGGAGTCATTTATATAGGTGAATGATTAATATAATGATAAGCATTAATTTAATATGACCTAATAATATTAATAAAGGCAATTTTATGACTAGTAAAAGAGAGAGATTAACAGTTGATGATGTGAGTGGTGCCTGGGCAATTATTCCAACCCCCGCCATTGATTCTGCTTCGGATTGGCGTACTGAAGACTCGGTCGATTACGACGAGGTAGCCAAAGCTGTTGAGGGTTTAATCAGTGCCGGTGTTGATGCCATTATGTGTCAGGGAACCTTTGGCGAAGGCGCATCCATCACCTGGGAAGAAAAGAAAAAAATGATGGAGATCATGGTCGAGACTGCATCAGGCAGGGTTCCAATCTTTGTTGGTGTAACCACATTAAATACACGTGAAACTATTCGGCAACTTAAACATGCCCGTGATATCGGTGCTGATGGCACAATGTTAGGTGTGCCTATGTGGCAAGAAATCGATGTGTCGGGGGCGGTGCGTTTTTATCAGGATGTGGCAGAAGCGGTTCCGGAAATGGCCATCTGTATTTATGCGAATCCGGAGGCATTCAAATTTTCTTTCCCGACACCCTTCTGGGCACAGGTAGCAGATATTCCCCAGGTGATCACTTGTAAGTACATTAATATTGCACAATTACACCTACACACTATGGTGTCGCGTAAGCAAATCAGATTTTTATCACTTGAGTTTGATCATATCGATGCTGCAAAAATGGATCCTGAATTTCATACCGCATTCTGGTCACCCTGTGCTTGTACTGGTCCAGAATTGACTGTTTATCTTAGAGATACTGTTAAGGAAGCATGTAAGACAGGGGATTGGAGTATTCCCGATACATTATATCCACAGATGATTAGCGTATTAGCTAATCTTTTTCCTCCCGGCGGGTTCCCGGAATTTTCAAGATATAACATTCAGTTAGAAAAGGAACGGATCAATGCAGCAGGCTGGATGAAAGCTGGACCATGTCGCCCGCCTTACATGACTGCGCCAGAAGATTATCTCGAAGGTGCTAGAAAAGCAGGTGTTGGTTGGGCTGAGTTAAATCAGAAGCTGATTGATGGAATATTATAAATAAATATTAATCATGAAATTGATTGGGGAGTTGATTTAATTATGATAATTAAAAATATTTTATCTTTGTTTATTTTTTTGGTAACGATGACTTCGGTTTATGCTGCCCCACCTTTTATGAATTTTGAAGGGGTTGGTGGTGGCGGGATTGTTCCGGGAGCTTATCGTGTTAACGCACCTGAAGCGGATCAAATATTTGGCAAACCTGCAATCTCAAATTGGGATGCCATTGGCTTTAATGAGAGTAAGAATAATATTTATACCAATGGTATCACTATGTCATTTCTTGACCATTTTGAGATTGGATATGTACATGAGATAAACGACTTTCGCCGTTTGCGTGGTAATTTAATTGCCGCTGGTGGTAATGCTTTTGATGTTGGTGAAGACACAATTTTTTTACATAATTTTCATTTTAAAACATTGATCTCGAATGAAACGCAATATCTGCCTGCATTTGCAATAACTGCTGAATTCAAATACAACGAAACCATTGATAAAATGAATGAAAACATTGGTAAGGCACTAGATACTGTCGGTTATAAAGATGATTTCGGTATCGATTTAGATTTTTCAATTTCTAAAACGAATATTGATTTATTAGGTTTTCCAGTCGTTTTTCATGGCAATGCACGATTAACACGTGCTCATTATTTAGGTTTATTGGGGTTTTCTGAAGACTATACAATTAATGCAGAGGCATCTATTGCCTTTCTGCCCTTACCCTATTTTGGTTTTGGCGCAGAGATTAGACAACAAAATGATCAATTTGATGCACTACCATTCAATGGTTTTAGTATGGATGAAGACGCCTTTTGGGATGTATTTGTGACCTGGCTCCCTAATAAAAATTTATCAATGGCAGCTGCATTTACTAGTTTAGGTAACGTCGTTGATAAAGACATCAATTATTTTGTGTTCAATATAAAATATGATTTTTAGTTAACTATTAATCACTGTATTTAATAGTTGGAGAATATTTAATATGAAGAAAAAGTTGATGTTTTATTTCGACATGATGAGTCCGTTTAGTTACCTCGCTCATGTGAAATTACCGGACATGGTTAAAAAATATGGTTATGAACTCCAGTATCACCCCATGGATATTCCCAGGGCAAAAAAAGCGGCAGGAAATTATGGCCCGTCCAATCTGGAGATCCCACCCAAGATAAAAGCTTTGAAGACAGATCTCATGCGTTGGGCTGATCGTTATGCAGTGCCATTAAATTTTCCTAAAAATCTAAAAGTTCAACCCTGGAACGTAGGTGCGCTATATGCCAAAAAGAAAGGGCAACTTAAGGAATATGTGGACGAAGGTTATCGTCGAATCTGGGGTGAAGGGTGTGACCCTACTGAACAATCAGAACTTGAAGGATTAGCATCCACACTTGGATGGAATACAGATGAATTTATTCAATATATAAACTCACCTGATGCGATCAAAAATTTTGAGCAGTCCTGTACCGAAGCAGAAAACAATGGTGTCTTCGGTGCCCCTATCATGATGCTCGATGAGCAGGTTTGGTGGGGCAACGATCGCTTGATGTTTATCGAAGAATACCTACAACAAAAAACGACTTAAGCAGTAATTTCTCAAATAAGTAGGGTCAGGTACAACTTTTCGTATTGGTTATTATTGAGACACCTAAAAATTGTATAAAAGTTGTACCTGACCCTACTTATTAAGTTGTACCTGACCCTACTTATTCGGTGGGCATGCCGGGGAAGGTTGCGACGCCTTCGGGGACCTGGTACCAATCACTCATGCTGTCGGTGTAGAGTTCCATACCGGGTTTGACCCAACTGGAGTCGTCAAGAGAACCTGCTTGAATGATTATCATGCCTGCCATGACTGTTGCTTCTGTATAGAGTCTTGATCCGCAGTTTGGACAGAAGTTACGTGTAACATCTTCTCCGCTATCGCCTTTGCACGTCCATTTTTTGGTTTCACCCTGCAGGATTTTAAACGAATCTGCTGCGACTCCAACAACAACGCTCATCTCACTGCCACTTGCTTGTTTACAATCAGTACAGTGACAGTTACCCATCAATGCAGGTTCACCATTGACCTGATAACGAAAATCACCACATGCACATCCACCTTCAAATGAATCAGCCATAATTATATCCTCCTCAACCAGTTTGAAATTGTTTTGCCAATCTTATCAGGACTGTCTTCCTGAATGTAATGTAAACCATCCCCGACGAAAACAGTATCACAATTCGGCAAGTTGTCTTTACACCAATCGGCCATGGCCTTGGGAATGAGACAGCCGGGATCTGAGTGTAATAATAACTTGGGAATTTCAGACTCCTGTAACCAGGTCATGTAGTCCTGCTGTATATCATTAATATTTTCTGGTTCGCCAGCTATGCACAGGTTCTGCGGAAACTTACACAGTATTTTACGTGCATCAGGATCAGACCATGGCTGACGATAGCCATTCTGTTCATCTTCTGTCAATTCACGCACGATTAATCCTGGCAAGACAGCTTCGATAAACAGATTTTGATCCACCATCATATGTTCAGCAGTCTCCTGTGATGAGCGTAGTGTCTTAAAGAAGTTGTGGGTTTGTTCGTCGAAGGAATCGTAACCGGGGACTGGAAACAAAATCGCCTCCATGAATGCAACACCGCGAATATTTTCAGCATGATGCATGGCGTAATTAAAACCAAAAAACGATCCCCAGTCATGAATTACCAGGGTGATATTTTTCAGGCCCAATTGTTCAATGAATTTATCGATGTATTTGATATGGTCACTCATTTCGTAATCGAGGTCAGGTTTGTCCGAAAGTCCATAACCTATAAGATCAACTGCAATCAAACGACCTTGCCCTTCAAGATGCGGCATGATGTTGCGCCAGAGATATGACCAGGTTGGTTGACCGTGAAGAAACAGGATTGGATCGCCTTCGCCTGTTTCTACATAATGCATTTTTGAGCCAAAGACGTCGGCGTAATGAGATGGATAATTAAAATTATTTGGTTTGTTTTGTGTCATGAATCAAGCTACTCGTTGTGTTGTTTTTCTCATCTATATTGATATAAATCAATTAAATTTAACCATTTAGTATATATATATATATATATGGTTGTTTATATCGTGTAAATATTAGTTAAAATGTGCAATTCAATTAACTATAATAATAGATAAATCAAATAGATAGAAATTGGCACTTAACTTGCCTTTTAACTACACTTTAAACGCTAAATTTGAGAAATTGACGTATGGATTATCTTAGATATTATCTTGCCACACTGGTCGTCGGTGCAGGAATATTGGGTTTTAGCCTGGGTGGAAACTGGGTCTGGTTGGGGATTGGTACATTTATTCCTCTACTCATTGTTGATGTGCTTTCAAAGCCTGATCTGAAATCTCGTCAAATCAGTATGCCGTGGCTGGTGGATATTCCGCTCTATCTGCATTTATTCATGATGATAGCGTTGTATGTAATGTTTATTCACTGGTTAGTCTCTGTTCAAGCAAGTAACGGCAGTGTTGCAACGATTAATTTAATTGGCGCTATTCTCAGTCTGGGTTGGTTAGGCGCTGTGCCTAATCTGCCTATTAATCATGAATTGATGCATCGTCGCAGCCCGGTCGCGCGATTGTTTTCCACGTTGATGGGCACTTTTTACGCCGATCCAACAAGAGACGTCGCGCATATCCATACCCACCACATACATTTAGGCACGCCCAAAGATTCCGATACCGCAAGACGCGGAGAGACTGTTTACACGTTTGTTTTTCGTGCGACCTTTGGTTCTCTAAAAGATTTCTTTTTAATTGAGCAAGAACGTTGTAAGAAAATGAAAATAAGTTTTTTTTCACCAAAGGGGCGAATTTTCAAGGCCATCACGCAGACGGGTTTGTTAATTGCTTTGGCAGGCTGGTTTGCGGGTATTCAAGGGGCATTGGTGGCTGCTGCAGGCATTATATTTGCAAAATTATTGGTCGAGATGTTCAATTATTACCAACATTACGGATTGGTGCGTGTTGAAGGGACAAAATATGATGTACAACACATATGGAATCACCTGACACCGGTGGACCGTCAACTTGCCTTTGAGATCACCAACCATAATGATCATCACATGGATTCCTACATGCCTTTTTATAAATTAACACCAAAACCTGATGGTCCACAAATGCCCAGCATCCTTTTGTGTTTTTTAAGTGGATTGGTACCACCCATCTGGTTTAATTTTATTGCTAAACCAAGATTAAAAGAATGGGATATGAATTTTGCAACGAAAGGCGAACAAGAACTTGCCAAGGAAGCGAATAGAAAAGCAGGCTGGACAGACTGGTTGGGCGAAGCTAAAACTGCTTAGTTTTTACACGTCAAATTAAATGCTTAAAAATATCATTCAAGGTTTTAAAGACCGAAATAAGCCGCGTATGGCGACTTTACAACCATTGAATAAAACTATTGAAGTACCGCGTGATCAAACATTACTTCAAGCGGCGCTGGAACAAGGTATAACTTTCCCGCATCACTGTACTGTTGGTACCTGTGGTAACTGTAAATGTAGACTTTTGAGCGGTAATGTTCGAGCAGTGCTAGATTTTTCCTACACTTTATCTGAAGCAGAGATTAACGACGGTTTTATTCTCGCCTGTCAAAGTATGTTAAAAGAGGATGTAGAAGTAGAAATTGATGTCAGCGATGCTGTTCCAGATTTTCCAATCGAGACTTTTCATGGTGTTGTTAAAGAAACGAGTATGCTAACCCACGATATTATGGAGGTATCTGTTGAGGTGGACAGACCCATTTCGTTTACTGCCGGACAATTTGCTGATATTGGACTAGAAGGCTTTGAGCGACATCGCAGTTATTCTTTTGCTTCAACTCCGGTGCAAGATGGTACTAAAGAATTAAAATTTTATGTGCGGCATGTGTCAGGTGGCAGTTATACCGACTGGCTTTTTTCCGAAGATAGAACCGATGAACGTTTTGAATTGCATGGCCCCGCAGGCAACTTTTGGTTACGTCCAGCCGATGCTCCCATATTATGTATTGCTGGTGGTAGTGGTATGGCACCAATTAAATCAATACTCGATGATGCAATAACAAAAAATATAAATAGACCTGTGACCTATTTGTTCGGTGCCAGAGAACAACGGGATCTTTATTGTCTTGATGAGATGCAGGCGCTCAAGGAACAATGGCCTAAGCAATTCAACTATATTCCTGTGTTGTCAGAAGAAGCTGAAGATTCATCATGGAAAGGGATGCGTGGGTTGGTTACAGATTTTATTAATGACGAATCGACAGGGATGTCATTGTCCGAATGCCATGCTTATTTATGTGGTCCACCAGGCATGATTGACGCTGCATTGATAGAACTGGAAAGAAATAACGTTAACATTGAGCAGATACATTACGATAAATTTCTGGATTCTCGACAACTGGAAAAAAATTAAGGATATAGGGGGTATTCATGCCTAGAAATACAGCGATAGACTTCAAAAAATTTATTGATGAAAGACCGGAAGAAGGGATATATAGAATCGATCGACGCGTATTCACTGATCCGGATTTGTTTGAGTTGGAGATGAAGTATATTTTTGAGAGTACCTGGTTATATCTTTGTCATGAAAGTCAAATTGAAAAGCCGAATGACTACATTACGACTTATATGGGCAAACAGCCGGTCATCATTAATCGTGATCGTGATGGCAATATCAATGGCTTTATTAATGCTTGTCGTCATCGTGGTACGCAGCTAGAAAACTGCTCTCGCGGCAATAAAAAGATTTTTATGTGCCCCTTTCATGGCTGGTGCTATAAAACAAATGGACAGTTGGTTCACCATGGTGAAAAGAACACCGACGGTTATTCAGAAGATTTTGAACCAACTGAATTGGGTCTGACACACATTGCTAAAATTGAGAGTTATGGAGGGTTTATATTTGGTAGTTTGAGCGATGATGTTCCTGATTTAAAAATACATCTTGGTGAATCAACAAAGCTGATTGATATGCTAGTGGATCAATCCGAAGAAGGCATTGAAGTAATACCCGGGGTACAGACCTATACATTTGACGGTAACTGGAAACTGCAGGCTGAGAATGGTGTCGATGGTTATCATGTTGAAACGATACATGCGAACTACGTGCAGACCATACAAAACCGACAAAAAATTAGGCAAGGTGATGATCCTGTTAAAGCAGTTGCTGTTGGTGACTTGGGTAGCTTGCCGGGTGGCTTTTACGATTTAGACAATGGTCACGTTCTATTATGGAATGAATTTCAAAATCCTGAAATAAGACCTCTATATGAAAAACACGAAGAGTTGGTAGAAAAATATGGTGAACTGCGGGCCAAATGGATGGATGGTTATTTACGTAATTTATTACTCTATCCTAATGTGTTCTTAATGGATCAAATGAGTACCCAAATTCGTGTTTTTCGTCCTGTTACGGTGGACAAAACTGAAGTGACAACATTTTGTTTTGCACCTAAAGGTGAGTCAGCCAAGGCAAGACGTTCACGAATTCGACAATATGAAGATTTCTTTAATGCCAGTGGTATGGCAACACCCGATGATCTGGCGGCGTTCAATCAATCTATGAAAGGTTTTTACGGAGAGAATTCCCGTTGGAGTGATATGTCCAGAGGGGCTATGAATGTTGTTAAGGGGCCAGAGAAATTTGCTACTGAATTGGGAATAAACCCGGTGGCTTCTGGTACACAACTTGAAGACGAAGGCATCATGGTTGCTCAACATCATCGTTGGTTAGAGTTAATGGAGAAAGGAGCGGAGCAACAGAACATCAAGGAGGTATCAGATGTCGCCTGATGATAAACAAGATGCGATAGACATTATCATTTCTGAAGGTATGTATCTTGATAATAAGGATTGGGATGCGTGGTTAGCATTGTATAGCGAAGACAGTGAATACTGGATACCGGCGTGGGACGATGAATTCACCACGACAACGGATCCTGATACACAGTTGTCACTTATCTATTACGGATCGCGGGCTGGTCTGGAAGACCGTGTCTATAGAATCCGTACGGAGTTGTCGTTGGCTTCATCACCCTTGCCCAGGACCTGTCATATGACGTCGAATTTTCAAATTGAAAAGAATGAATCAAATGAAGTTGTTGTTCGATCTGCATGGATGACACACTCTTATAAATTAAAAGTATCGCATAGTTTTTACGGTCACCAGACGCATACATTTTGTAACACAGATGAAGGCCTCAAGATCAGCAAGCGTCACATTGTGCTTCAGAACGATTCAATTCCAAATGTACTGGATATCTATAGTGTGTAATTAAAAACTTGCTAAAGAAGTTAAACGATTAGTTAGTTAAACAATGATCAGTATATGAAAGCGTTGTTAAAGTTTAAAAACAGAGGTGGGGGAGAATAACAATGACACTACAAAGTAGGCAGGGGCCGCGTCCTGATTATTCAAAATACATGGATCTTGAGGAAGGTTGGGTTGATCGGCGTATTTTTGCTGAACAGGCTATCTTTGAGCAGGAAATGTATCAGATATTCGCGCGTTGCTGGATATTTTTGGCACATGAAACTCAAATTCCCAAACCCGGAGATTTTATAACGACTTACATGGGCGAAGATAAAGTCATTGTCGCTCGCCAGAAAGATATGTCGATTAAAGCGTTCTTGAATTCATGTCCACACAGGGGTAATCGGGTGTGTTTTGCGGATCAGGGGAACACGCGACGATTTGTCTGTAACTATCATGGTTGGAGTTTTGATACCGAAGGAAATTTACAGGGGATGCATGAAGAGTATTGCTACGAAGAAGGTGACATTGATAAATCTCAATGGGGACTTAAACAGGTTGCCCAGTTAGATACATACAAAGGTTTGGTCTTTGCCACTTTTGACGAGACTGCTCCTTCGCTGGAACATTATCTCGGTGATTTTCGCTGGTATCTCGATGCCTTGCTGGATAATGAAGAAGGCGGTACAGAATTCATCGGCGGTTGTATCAAGTCAGTTATTGGAGCCAACTGGAAATTTGGTGTCGAGAACTTCATTGGTGATGCCTACCATGCTGGCTGGACACATGACTCAGGTTGCCGTGCCATGAATGATGGCAATCCGTTTCCTCCTGTTGATATGCAGAATTCTTTCCATGCCAGTGTTAACGGTCATGGCTGGGAATTTGGTATGGAAGGTGTGGGCGATATATTTTTATTAGGTCGTCCCAGGGTGATGGAATACTACAATGATATCCGTCCAAAAATGGCCGAACGTCTGGGTGAAGCCCGTTCTAAAATATTTGGTTCGGTTGCATCAGCTTCTATCTTTCCTAACGTATCTTTTCTACCGGGAATTCATACTTTCAGAACATGGAACCCCAAAGGGCCATGGGAACTCGAACTTAAGACCTGGGTGATCGTTAACAAGAATATGCCCGATGAGATAAAGGATGATATTACCAAAGGGGTCATGTGTACCTTTGGTCCCGGTGGTGCTTTTGAAATGGATGATGGGGAAAATTGGGAAAACTGTACCAAAGTAAACAGGGGCGTTGTTACCAGACATGAAAAGTTACATTACCGTTGTGGCATCAGCCGTCAGATTGATCATCCTGATTTTCCCGGCACTATTTATCGTGGGCAATATAACGATTCTAATCAACGTCTGTTTTATCAACGTTGGGCAGACATGATGAACGCACCGAGTTGGAGTGATGTGCCAACACGTTATGCGAGCAAATTAAACGGTCGTGCTACGCGTGACATACCTTCAATGAAAGTTGCATAGGGAGAAGAACAATGTCTATACCTGCATATATTCTGGAACAAGGCAATGGCACTGCTAGTCTCGAAGAATTCAAAGAGGTTGAACAACGAGTCTACCGTGAGGCGCGCCTACTCGACGATGAAGTTTACGAAGATTGGTTCGATATGATGACCGAGGACATTCATTACTTTATGCCCGGCATAGAGACACGTTACCGCAAAGACAAAACTGATCAACTGAACGATACAAGCAGAATGGCGTATTACAATGACAACAAGGAAGAAATCAAGAAACGCCTGGCCAGGCTTGATACAGGCACTGCCTGGTCAGAAGATCCCTCCACACGTTATTGCCATCTGATTACTAATGTTGAGGTTGAAACCACAAACAATCCAGATGAGTATCTGGTGTATTCAAATTTTCTGGTTTATCGGAACCGGGTTGAGCGAGATGAAGATACGCTTATCGGCAGCCGTAAAGATATTTGGCGTCGGGAAGAGGGTGTCTTAAAACTGGCCAGACGTCGAATAGTGCTTAAGCAAAGCGTCCTGATTAGTAAAAACCTGAACGTTTATTTCTAATGTCACAAGTTTATCTAAATCAAGATCCCGTTATTAATCAGGACTTATTTTGAAATAACATTTTGTCAAACAATACATTAAAGGCAATATTGCTATTGAATGCTGCGAGCATTCTGTGGGCAGGCAATATGATCCTGGGTCGGTTTTTAAAAGACTACATAGGGCCCTGGTCGATTATGAGTGTTCGGTTGTTAGTGGGCGGCATTATTTTTATTGCGTTATTAAAAATGAATGGCCAATTAAAAGATATTCGACAAATCACCGACTGGCGTTTATTGATTGTGATGGTCTTGGCAGGAGTCGTTGGCTACCAGGCTTTATTATATTATGGTTTACATTGGACGACTTCAGTCAATACGAGCCTGATTAGTGCACTTATACCTTTAGTAACAGCTTTCTTTGCAGCAATTTATCTTAAAGAAAAACTCGATTTTCATCATTGGATCGCAGCGTGTTTCTCCATTCTTGGTTTATTTATTGTTCTAGGTCATGGTGATTTATTAAATTTATATAATATGAATTTTAATATTGGCGATCTACTTATTTTTATTTCCGTATTTTTTTGGGCAGTCTACAGTGTCATCGGCAAAAAAATCATGAACCGTATGTCTCCATTTGTCGTGACGGCAATGGGTGTCATTCTAGCTATGGTGATAGTGTTCCCGTTTGGTATTATTGAAATAAATTATATTCAACAAGCTGTGTGGAATGAGAAAGTTGTTGCAAGCTTGATCTTTATTAGTATCGGGCCAACGGTCTTATCGTTTTTATTCTGGAATAAGGGCGTTCAACTGATCGGTCCCTCTCGTGCTTCTTTATTTTTAAATACTGTCCCCGTTTACACCATTATTTTATCTGCCTTCTTTCAGGAAGATAAATTACATCTATATCATCTTCTTGGACTTGCTCTTATTATCGGCGGAAGTATTTATGCAAGCGTCAGGTATAAACCAGAGATAAGTAAACAGGTAGAAGAGACAAATTGAATAAAGTTCTCTGATTTCCCAATGAGTCATCGTAATGAATTACAAAGAATCGTATAAACTATCTCTTGAGCAACCAGAAGAATACTGGGGTAAAGCTGCAGACGATATACATTGGGATAAAACATGGAATAGAGTGTTAGATGACTCCAATATTCCTTTTTATCGTTGGTTTACTGGTGGTGAACTAAATACCTGCTACAACGCTCTGGACTACCATGTTGACAAAGGCTGTGGTGAACAAACGGCGCTGATCTATGACAGCCCGGTAACAGATACATGTCAGTCTTATACCTATTCTGAACTTCGTGATGAGGTTGCTTTGTTAGCTGGAGCGCTGGCAAAACAAGGCGTTGTAAAAGGTGATCGTGTCATCATCTACATGCCAATGATCCCGCAAACAGCAATGGCCATGCTCGCCTGCGCTCGGATTGGTGCTATTCATTCAGTTGTTTTTGGTGGTTTTGCTGCCAACGAATTAGCAACGAGAATAGATGATGCTAAACCAAAAGTAATTTTATCCGCATCATGCGGTATTGAAGTTAACCGTGTGATTAACTACAAGCCATTGCTTGATGATGCGATAGAACAATCTAGACACAAACCTGAACATTGCATCATTTTTCAACGCCCGCAGGGAAGTTGTAAATTGACGAATACACGCGATCTAGATTGGCAGGAAATAACAAAAGATGCCAGTCCTGTTGATTGTGTTCCGGTAGAGGCAACACATCCTTTATATATTCTTTATACATCGGGCACGACCGGACAACCGAAGGGCGTAGTACGTGATCATGGTGGTCATGCCGTGGTCATGAAATGGTCTATGAAGAATATCTATAATGTTGATGCGGGTGATGTTTTTTGGGCTGCGTCTGATGTCGGTTGGGTGGTAGGTCATTCCTATATTGTTTATGCACCGCTTTTAAAAGGTTGTACGACATTAATGTATGAAGGTAAACCTGTAGGTACGCCGGATGCAGGCGCCTTTTGGCGCGTGATTTCCGAACACAAAGTGACAGTGATGTTTACTGCGCCTACGGCATTCAGAGCAATTAAAAAAGAAGACCCGAATGGTGAATATATAAAAAAATATGATCTATCAAAATTTCGCACTTTGTTTTTAGCAGGCGAACGGTGTGACCCGGACACTTTACATTGGGCTGAAGATCATTTGAACGTGCCAGTTATTGATCATTGGTGGCAAACTGAAACCGGTTGGTCGATTGCTGCAAATTGCATGGGAATAGAAGCATTCCCCGTTAAACCAGGCTCACCAACAAAGGCTGTGCCAGGTTACGATGTGCAAGTTCTGGATGCTGACGGGAATAATCTACCGGCTGGGGAGATGGGGAATATTGTTGTCAAACTTCCACTTCCGCCTGGATGCATGACAACACTGTGGGAGAGTGATGAACGATTCTTGCAGACTTATTTGGCGGCTTATGAAGGGTATTATCTTACTGGTGATGCCGGTTATATCGATGACGATGATTATATTTATATCATGAGTCGTATTGATGACGTGATCAATGTTGCGGGACATCGACTTTCAACTGGAGGCATGGAAGAAGTCCTTGCCTCACATAGAGATGTTGCCGAATGCGCTGTGACAGGGGTAGCAGATTCTCTCAAAGGGCAACTTCCTTTGGGTTTAGTTGTGCTGGCGGCAGGTGTTGATCGACCACATGGAGATATTGTAGATGAGTTGATCCAGTTGGTTCGTGATAAAATTGGTTCTGTTGCCTCTTTTAAACTGGTAACGGTTGTAAATCGGTTACCTAAAACTCGTTCCGGAAAAATCCTTCGCAGTACAATGAGTAAAATAGCAGACGGTGAAGATTATAAAATTCCAGCAACGATTGATGATCCGCTTATTTTGAATGAAATAAGCGAATCATTATTGGCACTAGGCTATCCCTCTAATAAATAAAATTTAATAATTAAATAAAAAATGTCTCAATTACAATCAGCAGGTAATAAATTTCGTACGGTTGTTGAAAATGAACAACCCTTACAAATCGTGGGTACGATTAACGCCTATCATGCACGTCTTGCAGAAGCCGTTGGTTTCAAGGCTTTATATCTTTCTGGAGGCGGTGTCGCGGCAGGTTCATGTGGTATTCCTGATCTGGGTATTACCAGTTTGGAAGATGTACTCATTGATTTACGCAGGATTACAGATGTGACTGATTTACCTGTGCTAGTAGATATTGATACGGGTTGGGGTGGGGCGTTTAATATTGCCCGCACTATTCGCGCTATGATTAAAGCCGGTGCTGCCGCAGTTCATATTGAAGATCAGGTACAACAAAAACGTTGTGGGCATCGACCGGGTAAAGCCATCGTTTCTCAAGGTGAAATGGTCGATAGAATTAAAGCTGCTGTTGATGCTAAAACCGATCCGGACTTTGTCGTTATGGCACGTACTGATGCGCTTGCTGTGGAGGGATTAAATTCAGCGATCGATCGCGCCTGTGCCTGTGTTGAAGCGGGTGCGGATATGATCTTTCCAGAAGCTATCACTGAATTAAGTATGTATCAGAAATTTGCCGATGCAGTTGGTGTGCCTATTCTGGCGAATATTACTGAATTTGGGGCAACTCCTTTATTTAAAACTGAGGAATTAGCAGATCATAATGTCGGTATGGTTTTATATCCTTTATCAGCCTTTCGAGCAATGAATGCTGCGGCGTTAAATGTTTATCAAGTATTGAAAGAAGAAGGATCTCAACAAGCTGTCGTCGATACCATGCAATCCAGAAATGATTTGTATGATTATCTTGGCTACCATGAGTTTGAACAAAAATTAAACAAGTTATTTGAAAATGAAGGAGAAGATTAATGTCAGAAGTTACTGATAAAAAACCAAAAGCAAAAAAATCAGTCGCGCTCAGTGGCGTGCTTGCGGGTAACAGCGAACTTTGTACCGTGGGTCATACGGGTAATGATTTACATTATCGTGGTTATGATATTTTGGATTTGGCAGAAACTTGTGAATTTGAAGAAGTTGCATATTTACTGGTTCATGGAACCCTTCCAAACAAAAGTGAACTACATACTTATAAGAAAAAGTTAAAAGGACTGCGCTCGATTCCAGATTCAGTCAAAACAATACTCGAACAATTACCCGCAAGCAGCCATCCTATGGATGTTATGCGCACGGGCTGCTCAGCTTTAGGTTGTGTCGAACCAGAAGATGATGACCATAATTCTGCGGGGGCAAGAGATATTGCCGATCGATTAATGGCCAGCTTTGGCTCCATGCTTTTGTATTGGTACCATTTCGCCAACAGCGGCAACAGGATAGAAGTTGAAACCGATGATGACTCTATTGGCGGACATTTCCTACATCTATTACACGGAGAAAAACCTAAAGATTCATTGGTTCGCGCCATGCATATTTCACTGAATCTTTATGCCGAGCATGAATTTAATGCCTCTACATTTACCGGAAGAGTAATCACTGGTACAGGCGCAGATATGTTCTCAAGTATTACCGGTGCTATTGGTGCTTTAAGTGGGCCAAAACATGGCGGTGCTAATGAAGTTGCTTTTGAAATACAAAGTCGATATGCCTCAGCGGATGAAGCAGAAAAGGATATTCGTGAGCGCGTTGCCAATAAAGAAATTGTCATCGGTTTTGGTCACCCTGTTTATACCATTAGTGATCCACGAAACATTGTTATTAAAAGAGTAGCGCAAGAACTTGGTGAAGAAAGGGGTGAAATGACTATGTTTAACGTTGCCGATCGTCTTGAGGCAGTGATGTGGGATTTGAAAAAAATGTTTCCTAACCTGGACTGGTTTTCAGCGGTGTCGTATCACTTAATGGACGTACCTACGGCAATGTTTACACCTTTGTTTGTCATCTCTCGAACCAGTGGTTGGGCTGCACATGTTATAGAGCAAAGAGAAGATGGCAAAATCATTCGACCCAATGCAAATTATACGGGTCCGGACAATAGAGCTTTTACACCTATCGATCAACGTACTTGAATCATTCAATCAATTTATTAATTATTATCAGGAGTTATTAAAGTAAATGTCTGACATTGGAATTAGAGACACGATGCGGCCCGAACCGGATCAATTATTAAAAGATATTGCAGATTATATTGTTGATTTTGAGGTGAGTAGTACAGAAGCCAGAGAGACGGCAAGACATTGCTTGGTGGATACCCTCGGTTGTGGATTACTTGCACAGGAATACCCTGCCTGCACGAAATTATTAGGACCTATAGTCCCGGGCGCGACACTGGAAAATGGTGCACGGGTTCCGGGAACATCTTATGAACTAGAGCCCGTTCAAGCGGCATTTAATATTGGTGCGATGATTCGGTGGTTAGATTTTAATGACACCTGGCTTGCTGCTGAATGGGGTCACCCTTCAGATAACCTGGGCGGCATACTTGCGATAGCTGACTATATAAGTCGACAAAATATTGTTGCCGGCAAAGATCCTCTTATCATGGGTGATGTATTAACTGGAATGGTAAAGGCTCACGAAATACAGGGGGTCATTGCATTAGAGAATAGCTTTAATCGAGTTGGACTTGATCATGTTCTATTAGTACGAGTTGCGAGCACGGCTGTTGTTACTGGTATGTTGGGTGGAGATAGAGAGACTATAATTAATGCAGTTTCAAATGCATGGATTGATGGTGGTGCATTACGTACTTATCGCCATGCGCCAAATACCGGTTCACGTAAAAGCTGGGCTGCGGGTGATGCAACCAGTCGTGCTGTGCGTCTTTCTTTGATCGCAATGAAAGGTGAAATGGGCTATCCATCGGCATTATCTGCAAAAAACTGGGGTTATTTTGATGTTTTGTTTAATGGGAAACCATTTGAGTTTACCCAGGGCTTTGAATCTTACGTCATGGAAAATGTTCTATTTAAGGTTTCATTTCCAGCTGAATTTCATGCTCAAACAGCCGTTGAAGCAGCAGTGACTTTGCATCCACAAGTAAAAGATCGTATCGATGAAATTGAAAAGATTGTCATCAAAACACAGGAAGCGAGTGTCAGGATTATTGACAAAAACGGACCATTAAATAACCCAGCTGATCGCGATCATTGTATACAGTACATGGTCGCTGTGCCTTTGCTCACAGGGGGGTTAACCGCAGCTGATTATGAAGATGATGTCGCCGCAGATCCACGCGTTGATGAGCTGAGAAGTAAAATGGAAGTTAAGGAGAACAAACAATACAGCGCAGATTACCTGAATGCTGAAAAACGTTCTATTGGTAATGCGGTACAGGTATTCTTTAAGGATGGAACCAGTACGAAAAATATCGCCGTTGAATATCCTATTGGACATCGTCGTCGTCGAGAAGAAGGTATTCCTGTGCTAGAAGAGAAATTTAAACGTAATCTTGCCTTGAAGATCAATGGTGATAATTACGAAAAAATCATTGCAGTTTGCAGCGATCAGCAAGAACTGGAAAGCATGCCTGTCAATGAGTTCATGGATCTTTGGGTGGTCAATAAATAAAATTTAACGAGAATGAATTATGTCTAATGATAAACAAGAGAAGCAGACAAAAACGGTAAAAGATTTTTGTGCTGCCTGGGATCGTATGGATCTGGATGCCATTATGGAATATATGAGTGAAGATGCCGTCTATGATAATTTACCGTTGGAAACACTCAAAGGTCAGGAGGCCATTGCTAATTTTATTGGTGGTTTTTTTCAGATAGCCACATCAGCCAAGTTTGATATCTTGAATTTGACTGCTGATGAGAATCGAGTAGTAACAGAACGTGTTGATAGTTTTGGATTTGCAGAAGGTGGTGTAGATAAATTACCTGTGCTTGGAATTTTTGAATTTAATGATGAGGGTAAAATTAATGCCTGGCGTGAATATTGGGATATGCAAATGTGGCTTGATAAAGGTGGTCCCGCACTAAGTTAAATATTTTTTATTGAGTAATACTTTAGATGAATACAAATAAAAAACCCATTATCGCAACCATGATTGGAGACCCTTGTGGTATAGGCCCGGAAGTCATTGCCAAAGCATGGGCAACAGGTGAAGTGCATGAATATTCAACGCCGGTTCTTATAGGTTCTGCACAAGTGATGGAAAGAGCAGTTGGTTTTTCAGATCTAAAACTCCCCGTTCGTAAAATTAGTAAGCTTGATGAAATCACCGACTCAGCAGATGTGATTGATATTCTTGATTCCGGAAAATTAGATATTAATGATGTTACCTTGGGAGAGGATAACGCTGCTTGTGGAAAGGTTTCTGCTGACTGGTTGGATGAGGCTGATAAATTAGCACTCTCAGGTGAGGTGGCAGGCACTATCATGGGGCCAATCAGTTCTGTTGCTATGAAAATGGCAGGTGTAGAGGGCAAGGTTTTTAATATCAAACCAGGTCTTAGTTATTTATTTCTGATAAGCGGGTCATTGCGGGTCATGCATTTAACTGATCATATTTCTTTGCGTGAAGTGTGTGAGCTAGTCAGTAGCGATCTAGTTTTCAATGCTTTGCAAACGATGGATTCACGATTGAAAGAATGGGGAATAAAGTCGCCACGGATTGGTGTCTCCGGCCTTAATCCTCATGCTTATGGGGAAGAAGAAAAAAATGAGATTATCCCTGGAATTTCACGCGCAAAAGAATCAGGAATAAATGTGGAAGGACCTGTGGCACCAGATACCATATTTCGACAATGTATTGACGATAAATATGATGCAGTACTGGCAATGTTTCATGATCAAGGTCATATTGCTATTAAAACATGGGGGTTTGTTGGTAATTGTGCATTGATGGTTGGACCTCCTTACCTGCATATGTCAGTAGCACATGGAACAGCATACGATATTGTAGGTAAGGGAATAGCTAGTCATGAGATGATTCTTACTGCAATGAAAATGACCGGGAATTTAGCTGCAGGAAATGGTTTTTTGTAATAATTGTTATTTAATAGTGAATATATAGAAATCTCTTTTAACTAATTTATATTTAACAAGGTAATATTATGTCAAATAATCCTAATGGTGCTCTACATCAAAAAGAATACGGCCATCTTATCAATGGTGCATGGGTAGCAGGAGACAGCGGTAAAACAATCGATCTATTAAACCCATTCAATGGAGAAAAACTCTCACAGATTGCCGCAGGAAATTCTAAAGACGTTAATGCGGCTGTAGACGCTGCCTCTAATGCCTTTCCTGAATGGTCGCAATCATCTCCTAATCAACGACAGGAGATACTTTTTGAGATAGCACGCCGACTGAAGGTAAGGTTAAATGATTATGCCATGTTGGAAACACTGAATAATGGAAAACCTTTACGTGAATCTTTACATTTCGATATTCCCCAGGCGATCAATCAATTTGAATTATTTGCTGGTGCTGCATTTCATTTACACGGCCAATCATTTGATTATCCAGATGCGATTGGCCTGGTGCATAGAGAGCCGATTGGTGTTTGTGCACAAATAATTCCCTGGAATGTGCCGATGATCATGATGGCGTGCAAAATAGCACCGGCATTAGCGGCAGGTAATACCATCGTGATGAAACCGGCAGAGACGGTTTGTCTATCGGTGATGGAGTTCTTCCGTGAGATGTCTGACATTATTCCCCCTGGAGTGGTTAATATCATTAGCGGTTATGGTCCTGATGTCGGTGAAACATTAATTACTCATCCAGATGTTCGAAAGGTTGCCTTTACTGGATCCATTCCTACGGCACAGAAAGTAATGCAATACGCATCCAAAAACATTATCCCGCAAACTCTGGAGCTGGGTGGTAAATCAGCACAAATCGTTTGTGATGATGCTGATATTGATGCTGCAGTTGAGGGTGCAACCATGTCCACCGTGTTAAATAAAGGTGAAGTATGTTTAGCGGGTTCAAGGTTGTTTTTACATGAAACTATTCAAGATGAGTTTCTTGAAAAATTTAAAACTGCTCTGGAAAATATTCGACTAGGTGACCCCTCTGATATTGCAACCCAAATGGGGCCGCAGGCTTCTGTGATGCAAAGAGATAAAGTCTGTAGTTATCTTGAGCTTGGAGCAGAGGAAGGTGCAAGTATCTTGACAGGTGGTCAACGAGCCTCAGGCGTGGGACTGGATGACGGAAATTTTATTCAACCTACTATCTTCACCAACGTTACCAACGATATGCGTATTGCTCAGGAAGAAATATTTGGCCCGGTTACCTGCGTCATACCGTGGAAAGAGGATGATGATGTTATGCGTCTTGCCAATGAAAGTAATTATGGTCTGGCGGGTGGTGTCTGGACGACCAATTTGGCACGAGCACATAAAATATCTCGATCTATGCAAACAGGAACGGTTTGGATTAACCGTTACTACAATCTTAAATCAGCAATGCCTTTAGGTGGATATAAGCAAAGTGGTTTCGGCAGGGAGTTTTGTTTTGATGTACTTAATCATTATACGATAACTAAATCTGTAGTAATTAACCTGCAAGAAGGCGCTATGGGTATGTATGATCAATGATGATCAAGTGCCTATCTAATTTTAAAATAAATATCATCGTAGACGAGGGGAAACAATATGGCTGTTCCTGTTTTATTTAATAGTTTATTAACGGTAGACGGTGTGTTGGGTGCTGTTCGTTGGCGTGAGTCTGTCCCGGGCAAGGGCGCCGTTACACCGCCTTTAATGATCGAGTTTATTGGTAGTATTACAGAGGATAGAGCAAGCCGTTTAATGGCGCATGCTGAGGCCGCAGGACTAGGCATTTTCGGGATCAGCCAATTAAGTTATCATCGCGCGCCTGAAGATAAATCAGTCGTCTATCCACTTGATGCCTACTACGCACATAGCATGAATTCTTCTGTTGTCGCGACGATTAATCGAGTAGCTGTCTTACTTGATAATAAGATTAATACCGATATTCAAGGCCTCATTCATAAAATGATTATGGTTGATAATCAATAAGAGTCATAAATAATAACGGTCTTTTGTTTATCGTTTATTTTGTTTTTAAATTGTTTTTGAAATCTGCGGTACTGTTGGTGTTTGGGAATGCTTTATCAGGCATAGAACAGTCAAGGAAGTGACATAATGGCTCCCATCCTTCTGTGACATTGTAAACCAGGAGTCTATCTGCTGGAATCGTTTGTCTTACTTTCTCATTATGCTGTTCATATATTTGAATCGCCTTTTCCTTATTACCTAGGTTTCCATGAAACGTATTTTCAAGAATTAACTGTCTGGTCATAAGTCCCTGTTCTCGTTTTATTGGATTATCTTTGCTAACGGGCTGCGAGAGGACATAATAAATTGTGTTGTGTATGCTTTCATACCATTCATCCACATCTCTGATTGTCAGTATGATTTTCGCTTGCGGATAATTCTTTGCTAGTTGTTGCCAGAAAGATGCGACTGGCCAATCGACAGCGGCTTGATATGTATCGAACAGCTTATCCCAATTTATTTTTTCACCATTTGTTAATGCTTGCCATAGCGCTATGTGCTCAGGTTTCTTTGATACTTCATGCATATGATAACAAGGGGCATATCCCAACTGTTCCAGGGCATGTTTTAACGAAAGGGTACCAGTACGACCAAAACCGGCACCAATAATTGATAATGGCATAACTGGAAGTCTAACTAACTACAGTCTGGTTATTGCCCAGGGCGCTTACCAAAACCAATTCCTCCATCACTATTAATAATAGTCCCGGTCAGATATCTTGAGTTCTCTCTTGATGCCAATAGAGTATAAAGCCCGGTATGGTCTTCAGGTACAGAGGCAAATCCCATTGGTGTCATACCTTCAATGAGCTTATCAACATCCGGAATATCCGATAACTTTGAGTCTCCATGACCAGCCGAAGCGCTTCCGCCAAGGTTCGTTATAGTGCCGCCGGGTGCAACACCATTGACCCGAACATCAGGTGCCATTTCGTATGCCAACTGTTTAATCATACCGACCACCGCATGTTTTGATGCGACATAGATGGGGCCGCCGCCGCCTGTATAGAATCCAGAACTCGACACAGTAAAGATCAAACTGCCATTGGTTTTTTTGAGTTCATCCATGGCTGCACGCGCACCCAATAAACAGCCTTTAACATTGATGGAAAATATTTCATCACAAATGGACTCAAGGTTGTCATGTTCTTGCTCCATCAATGGCACCATATAATCCCATATACCCGCGTTACCAATAAAGACATCAAGTTTTCCAAATGCCTCTACCGTTTTTTTAACGGCAGCTTCATTATCTGCCAGTGATCTCACATCTCCGCTAACACCAACAACCTTGTCGCCCAGTTTTTTTTCAATGGATTTAACGGCATCTGCCGTCCTGTCCATAACGCCGACCTTTGCCCCTTCAGCTACGAAACGTTCAACGACTGCCAAACCAATACCTGAAGCACCACCTGTGATTAAAACCACTTGATCCTTTAACCAGCCCATTAATATGCCCTCTGTTTAACTCATTGAAATTAATATATAAATAACATCACTGCTGTCCCGTTAACCCGTCGTTCCCGCGCAGGCGGGAACCCAGTAGATTATGCCATCATGCTAATCAATGACTTACTGGATACCCGCCTGCGCGGGTATGACGTTGTGATGTTATGTTTATTGTCCTTAACATCTTTGCTTTACTTTGAATAACAATTGTTTAAGAAATCAACTGTTATGTTAACGGGACAGCAATGAAATAACATCACGAATATTGTTTCATAATGCTCAATATCATATAGAAGTAACATCTTAAATACATTAATTTTGCGCAAAAATTAATGTAAACTCATTGGTAATAAGGCTATCCGATTAAATACAGAATACTACAGAGGATTAGGAATGGAGGATAATCAAACCAGCAAGGAGAATGAAATTATAGATATCAAAAAAGGATATCAAAGCCACCTTATACATAACGATAAGGAAATATTTGAGTCGGAGATGGAGAGAGTATTTGGGCGTTGTTGGCTTTTTTTAACACACGAATGCGCTATTCCTGATTACGGTGATTACGTTACAACACGAATGGGTCTTGATGAAGTGATCGTCGTTCGTCAGAAAGATAATTCAATCAAAGCATTCCTTAATGTTTGTCGACATCGTGGCGCACGCATCTGCGCGACAGAAGCAGGGAATACCCGCGGCTTTGTCTGTAATTATCATGGCTGGAGTTATGGTGCGGACGGCTCGCTTCAATCTGTGCCATTTGAAGAAGCTGTTTATAAAAATCGTCTGGATAAATGTAGTCACGGTCTCTACGAAGTACCCTGTATCGAAAGTTATCATGGCTTCGTTTATGGCTGCCTTGATGCTGATGCCCCGGATTTTAAAAAGTATCTTGGAGATTTCGCATGGTATTTAGATATCTGGATGGAGGAAAGTGGCGGCATGGAATTGATTGGTCCTCCAGCTCGTTGTTTTATTCATGCAAACTGGAAAGTCCCTTCTGAGAATTTTGTCGGTGATGCTTATCATGTCGGTTGGACGCACACATCAGCATTGAGATCGGGACAATCAGTCTTTGCGCCATTGGCTGGGAATACTCAATTACCACCCGAAGGGGCGGGGCTTCAGATCACGACTAAAAATGGACACGGCCTTGGTGTCTTATTTGATGCATATGCCGGTGTTCATGGTGCCGAGATGATTGAAGAAATGATGGCATGGGGAATGGCTAAACATGCTGAAATAGAGAAAAAACTGGGAGAAAAAAGAGGCCGTCTATATAAGTCTCATTTAAATGGGACGATATTTCCTAACAATAGTTTTCTTACCGGCTCTGCAGTATTCAAGGTTTGGCAACCTCATAGCCCGACAAAAACAGAGGTCTTTACCTGGGCTATGGTTGAAAAAGACATGCCTGCGGAATTAAAAGATAAAATATCAAAATCTGTGCAACGAACATTTGGCATAGCAGGTTACTGGGAATCTGAAGACAATGACAATATGGAATCGGAAACCCATATGGCATCAGGCACAGTAACACGCAAACTTAAACTAAATTCACAAATGGGTCTCGGTGGTGATTATCAGGATCCGGATTACCCGGGTGTGATCGGTGAGTCGGCTATTGGTGAAACATCTTACCGTGGTTATTATCGTTTTTATAACGACTTGATTAATTCCGATAGTTGGCAGGAAGTGAATGATCGTAGTAGTAACTGGATCACTGATCTCACTGGTAATAAATAACGTATTATTTATCAAGCTTTAATATAAATAGTAAAGGAACAAAAAATAATGGGGAGTGAACAAGACAAAAAAAATTACGAAGCATATGTTTGTGATGATGTTCTCAAGGAAGTCGAACGTTTTTTGCATCGTGAAGCCAGATTACTCGACACGGAAAAATTGCGTGAGTGGCATGAAGAAATGGTATCTCCAGACATCAGTTATGTCGTTACAACGACTCAACTTCGGAGTAGAAAAGAACGAAGATATAAACACGAAGATAAGGTGTATTTGTACTGTGATAATTATCAACAGCTTGGTGTGCGGGTAAATCAGTTTTATGACCCACAACATTGGCGTGTCGACCCACCTGAGAAATACTGCCGGATGATTTCAAATATTGAAGCCTTTTATACTGACGACGAAGATAAAATTTATGCAAGAAGTAATTGTTTTGTCTCAAGAGCCCGGCGCGCTTACGAGGTGGATCACTTTTTTTATACACGGGAAGACGTCTTGCATAGAGATGCTTCTAAAAGATTAACCTTGCTGGAACGAAATATTGATTATCCAGAGCGTTCTGTACAAGGTCGCAATATGTTGGTTTTGTTATAACATTATAATGTAGGTGCACGTGATATGAAATTAAGATTATGGTTGCTCATTATCCTTCCATTGCTGATGGGTGGAGGGGATTCCTATCCGGACACACCTGAACAAGTTGTTGCTCATTATCTTCGCGCAATAAAAAATTATGATTTTCCTGAAGCACATTTATATTTAACTGATGAGATGACGCGTGGGGCTGATGCATTTAATTGGTCAGTAGAACAAAAACAAATATATAAATATGCCGAGGTTAAAGTCAACGGCTACAAAGTCTATGAAGCTATGATAGAAGGAGATAAAGCATCTGTTCCAAACATCCTCAGCTCTCGCGACAAGTTTTTAAATAAATCCGGCGCTGATGAATATGAAATATATATTCTAATTAAGATAAATGGATATTGGACTATTGATAGACAAAGACTGGTGAATGAAAAAGATAAAAATAAGTGGTTTAACAATCTTGTTATTTCCAGTAATTAGAGCTGGGAAGAAGATTAATCAATGCTGTTGAAAGCTTCCTGTCAATGTCAAAAAATCCGGTATGAACTGGAAACAGATCTATATTATCCTTATATGATTTGCTATTGCAGTATTTGTAGAAAAACCAATGGTGCACCCTTTGGGGTAAATATTAAGGGTGATCTGGATAATCTAAAAATTATTAACGGAAAGGATTATATAAAAACATATAGCGCAAAAGATTGTGAACGACACTTTTGTTCCAAATGTGGCTCACCACTTTATATTACTGATCATCGATGGCCCGATGGCATTTGGCCAAACGCAGCAAGTATTGATACAGCATTACCAAAGCCGCCAGAATACCAACAGATATTTCTCGATGATCAAGTACCCTGGTTCAAACCGGATATTCCCGGAAAGAAATTCAGTGGATACCCGAAATGGTCCATCGATGAGTATCATCAACATTTAAAAAATTCCAATCTTGATAATGAGACAAACAATAATGAAATATAACGAAAGAAAGATGCCGGATGAAAATGGCTTTTTCGGAGAATACGGTGGTCAAATTATCCCGCCAGAACTCGCATCCATTATGAACGAAATCAAGGATGCTTATCTTGAGATCAGTCAAACAGATGCCTTCAAAAATGAACTAAATGACTTATACAAACATTACGTAGGCAGACCTAGTCCAATCTTCTTTGCAAAACGGTTAACTGCAAAACAGGGTGGGGCAAAAATTTTCTTAAAAAGAGAAGATTTAAATCATACAGGCGCACATAAAATCAATCATTGCCTGGGTGAAGCTTTGCTGGCAAAACACATGGGTAAAACCAAAGTGCTGGCTGAAACTGGTGCCGGTCAACACGGTGTCGCACTGGCAACTGCGTGTGCGCTAGTAGATATTAAATGTGAAATACACATGGGCGAAATTGATATAGAAAAAGAACATCCCAATGTGACTAAAATGAAAATTCTTGGTTGCGATATTGTCTCGGTCTCAAGAGGAACGAAAACACTTAAAGATGCAGTTGATAGTGCTTTTGAGGAATACGTTAAAGATCCGGTCAATTATTTATATGCTATTGGATCTGTCGTTGGACCACATCCCTTCCCGATGATGGTGCGTGATTTTCAAACTATTGTCGGCACAGAAGCCAGACAACAATTTCTGGATGCGCAGGGTAAATTACCGGATGTCATCACTGCTTGTATTGGTGGTGGATCTAATGCGATAGGATTATTTACCGCATTTCTTGATGATGACTCTGTCAGAATTGTAGGAGTTGAACCAGCAGGTAAGGGACTGGATACTGAAGAGCATGCTGCAACCATGACAAAAGGCAAGAAAGGCGGCTTACATGGATACAAGTGCTACAATCTGGAAGATGATGATGGTAACCCATTGCCTGTTTACTCCATCGCGTCAGGTTTGGATTATCCAGGTGTAGGCCCGCAACATTGTTTATTAAAAGATTTAGGCAGAGTTGAATATACCTCTGTCGATGATGATGCCTGTGTCGATGCTTTCATGACGCTTTCCAGGACAGAAGGGATTATTCCTGCATTGGAAAGTGCTCATGCCGTTGCCTACGCAATGCAAGAAGCAAAAAATATGTCCGCTGATGAATCCATTTTGGTTAATCTTTCCGGTCGTGGTGATAAGGATGCAGATTTCATCGCTGATAAATTAAATTTGTGATAATAAATATTAAAATTGGAAAATTGCATATGTTAAGAATAATCACCCTGGTCTTTTTAATATTCAATAGCATAAATTGCATGGCAACAAATGGCTATTTTGCAATCGGTTATGGTTCCAAGTCTATAGCAATGGGCGGTGCATCCATAGCTCATCCTCACGATGGTTTAGCTGCAGCAACTAATCCAGCAGGAATGGCTTTTGTCGAACCGGGTTGGGATGCAGGAATGCGATTTATTAACACGCCGCGTGAAGCAGAAATAGACTGTCGAGGTGTTGGGGCATGTTCTCAGGTTGTTAGTGATAAAAGCAATCGTGATTTATTTTTAGTTCCAAACTTTAGTTACAATAAATCCTTAAATGACCGTATGACATTTGGCGTGAGTTTGTATGGTAATGGTGGAATAAATACGAGTTATGGAAAAGCACTGATTGTAGAATCATCACGACGTATCAATGGTGCTGCTCCTCCCACAGGTGCAAAACTTGGGGTTGATTTCAGTCAAATTATACTGGCTCCAAGTTTAACTTATAAAATTAACGAGCAACATACATTTGGAATAGCGCCATTAATTGCCACACAGAAATTCAGTTCTCGAGGTCTAGAGGCATTTATCCCATTGTCATCTGCATCAGGTAGTCTTACGAGCAGGGGTAGTGATTGGAGTTTTGGTTTAGGGTTTAGAGTAGGGTGGTTGTATCAGATCCACCCTAGAGTGAGATTCGGTGCAGCCTATGCTAGTAAAGTTTATATGACGAAATTTAAGAAATATGATGGCTTGTTTGCTAATGGCGGTGAATTTGATATTCCTTCTAATTTTGGTTTTGGTATTGCCTTTAATCTAACCGATAAATTGGATTTGGCCTTGGATGCTAACCGGATTCAATATGGTGATATTGATGCACTTTCAAACCCCATTGTTACTGCAGCGGAGTTAGGAGGCACTATTAACACAAATAGACGCCTTGGCGGAAGTAATAGTATCGGTTTTGGTTGGCGTAGTATCTGGGCATTTAAGGCGGGATTAAAATATGAAGTCAATAAGTCTTGGACATTTCGAACAGGATATAACCACGGAGAGAAACAAATACCACGAGAATCAACATTAATGAATCTTATTACTCCCGCTGTTCCACAAGATCACCTAACTTTCGGCGTGAGTTATCGTCCCAGTTCTAACACGGAAATATCTTTCGCTTATATGCATGCATTTGAAAATGAGCTAATAAATGCATCAACACCATTAGGCAAGGCAAAAGCTGAGATATCACAAAATACAGTCGACATTAATTTCTCGAAACGATTTTAATTAAAAAGGTAAATTCAACGCAATACATAAATAACTCATGAAGGGTGTTGACGTGGAGTATGTTTCGATTAGCTTGTCAGCAAAGTTATTTTTGTAAATGTCTTCTCTAATAAGATCATGTCTTGCGATAAAGTCTTTACGTTTTAAATCTATAATTAGGGGGTGATCTTTGTCATAACCTCTTGGAGGAAGTTTTAACGATTCGCCGGTAAGATAAAAATATTTTTTAAACTCCTTATTATTTAATGCCGCCTTCCATGCGTTTGGATTATCAGCAAGCATTTCACGAAGGACTTTTAAAATCTTGTTGTCAGGTCGCCACATACCTGCAATCAAGAAAACAGATTCCGGATCAATATGCAGATAAAAACCCGGTGCATGGACATCTTTTCCAGCTTCGTGTCTGAATTGAATACCAATATTAGTTTTATACGGTGTTTTGTCTTTACTGAAACGCATGTCACGATATATACGCATCAGTGAACCACCGGATTTTTTGGAAACAGCACGAAAGTGTGGAGATATTGATCTTAGTACTGGTTGGATTTCATTGATAAATTCCAATGCCGGAGAACGGACGTCATCTTCATAACGTTGTTTGTTATCATTGAACCAATCACGCTGATTATTTTTTGATAACTCCGAAAGAAATTTAAATGTGCGCTTAGTGAAAATCATATTAATTATAATGGTATTCAGGTAATATTTTTTTGTAGTGCATTAGATTATGCAATTTAATGGAATGTTCATAGAGCCGATATTGGTATTATGAAGAAATTATATCTTATATTTATTATTTCAATTTTTCTGAGTATGTCAGTTGTAGTTCAAGCTGATCAATATGATTTACGTCTGGATGGTTTGTTTTCTCGATTAACAACTACGAAAAATGGAGGGATGGCTCAATTAATATCTGAAGATATTTGGAATATATGGTCCAGACTCGATAACCAGGAGGTTAGCGAATTGTTTCGTCATGGTGAATCTGCAATGAATCGTGGTGACTTTCAAGCAGCCCTGAAAGATTTCAATAAGGTGATAGAAATAGCACCGGATTTCGCGGAAGGGTGGAACAAGCGGGCAACGGTTTATTATCAGGCGGGAAATTATCAGGCATCACTTGAAGATATTATCGAAACGTTGAAGCTGGAACCAAGACATTTTGGCGCAATTACCGGAAGAGGACTCTGTTACATGAAGCTTGATAAGTGGCAACTTGCACTGACTTCATTTGAACAAGCACTGGTAATTAATCCCTGGCTGCAAAGAGTGAGTGAAAATATAAAATCATTGAAACGCATGCTCAAACAAGCAGTTTGATATTATCAGTTCCAAATTTATTCACGGCCAAATGAATAACATTGCATTCCCAGAGTTCCATAATTAATCTTGTTGAATAATCGTTGTTTCTTCCTTCCGAGACCAGCCCCAATTGCAAACAGGAATGGAAGATAGTGATCAGGTGTGGGTATTCCTAATTTTCCATGAGCCAGACTTTCAGGGTTGCATAAATTAGTAAAATCTTCTGCCATCAACTTTTGATGGATATCTTCCAGAAATTCTTCAGTCCATAATTCAACAGCATCAGGTTCATGCCAACGTAGTGAGCGGATATTGTGAGAGATACCACCACTAGCAATGATAAGTACATTTTGTTTAGATAGTTCTGAAAACTGCTTGCCAAAATCCAGGTGCCATTTGAAAGTTTTAGACGGACAAATTGATAATTGTATGATGGGAATATCAGCATCAGGATACATACTACGCAAGGGAACCCAGGAACCATGATCCAGACCTCGTGTAGGATCAATGTCTAGATTCAATTCGGCACCTAATTTTTTTGCGAACTCTGTGGCACCAGTTGCCGGGTAATTGATTGTATACATGCTCTCAGGAAAACCATGGAAATCATGAATCGTTTCTGGTTGTGGGTTAGATGTGATAGTAGGTTCAGCCGTTTCCCAGTGAGCTGACATGATGAGTATTAATTTTGGTTTGCGAATAGATTTTGTAATTTCTTGCCAGAATTTAACTGTGGGATTATCTGGTTCAATGGCAATTGTTGGTGAACCATGCGATAAAAATATAACGGGTAAATTTTTAGAATTCATGGAATAGTTTCTGAGAAATCGTAAACACGTATCTTTTCCAATACTGGTTTGACGTAAACACGTAAATATTCCTGATGATATGGGTGTTGTAAATAGGTTTTCATGTCAGCTACAGATTTAAATGTCATATGAATACCAATATGATAACTATCATCGACAATATCTCTTTCACTTGAAATCACCGAACCAACACTTAAATATAGAATCCCTGGAATGGTATTTAATTTTTTTGTTTCGCTAATAATATTGTCAATCACGTCATTATTAACATCTTTGTTTAACCATAAAAATACTTGATGATGAATGACATTGTCATAAGTGACAGCAGCTGATAATTCAATAGATACTAAGGACAGACAAATCAAAACATAAAATTTATATTTATTCATAAAATCTCATTTAGACTTTGGCACAGTAAATGGACTTCATTTTCAGTGTTGTAATGCGCAAAACTAACACGGGCTAAACCTTCATATGGGTTTATGCCTAGCGCCTCAAGACAACGCCACGCATAAAAACTTCCCGCTTGAGCAGCTATGTTTCTTTTTGCTAAAGCTTTAACAACATCTTGACAGGAAAGCTTGTTTTTCAAAGTAAATGCAAAGGTAGGGGAACGTAAATTAGTGTCCGACTCATTTTTTCCGATCAACTTAATTGCATTATTTTCATTGATATATTCAATAAATATTTTAGATAGTTTCGCTTGATGATCTGCTATCAATTTAAAAACGTCCTCAACAACTGCAAATACAGATTCTTTGTTCTTTGTGAAATGATGCCCATGGAGCAGTCGGTAATAATCGGTCAGCCCTGAGAGACATGCCGCTTCCTCATGGTTAACACCACCAGGGTTTAATGCAATTCGTAGATAATTGGGCGAGCCTGGAGTGGTAATTTTCTCGTATTGTTTTGGCATGAACTCTAACGATTGATTTGTCAGTTTGTCATGATGTTTTTTATCAACATACAATAAGCCAAGATGTGGGCCGAAGGTCTTGTAGAGACTTAGAACATAAAAATCTACATTGAGATCTTTCACATTAATGCTGTGGTGTGGTGCATATGAAACACCATCGACCAGTAACAGGGCACCATTGGCATGAACCAAATCTGCAATTTTTTTAATATCATTCACAGAAGCAACAATATTTGAGCTGTGCGTCATGCAAACAAGTTTTGTTTTGTTTGAAAGTAATGACTCAAGATGGGCAATGTCGAGTTCTGCATTGTTTGAATTCATTTTCCACTCGATAATTTTCTGACCTGATTCAGCTAATCGTCGCCAGGGACTGATATTAGATTCATGATCCTGATTGGTAACGATGATTTCATCGCTTGGCATAAACCATGATTTGAGCGCGAGAGAAAGCATGACAAGATTCATGGTTGTACAGTGACCTATCACTACTTCACTATGAGTTGCGTTTATCATTTCGGCCATTAGACAGGTGCTTTTCTCTATGGCTTGAGTGGCATCAATTGATGGCTGATAAAGTCCATAGGGCTGAACCTTGGTGTGAATCATAAAATGATTTAGCTTATTTATGACTGATTCAGGGACGTAACTGCCTCCTGCGTTCTCCATAAAAATCCACGACGAAGTTTCATCATTATTGAATGCTGGAAATTGTTTTCTGACAAATTCGAGGTCGAGTGACATCAAGCCATTCTAAATGAAGTCGCTTTCAATTCACTATATAAATAACTATGAGACTGGAGCTTATAAACGCTCCCACTTCCTGCTTTATCATATGATCAAATTCAGGCAGTATTATTTTGATAAAAATAACAATAAATTTAATTAAAACAAATAGATAGGAGCAAGGCATGAATCCTGCAAGTCTATACACTTGATATTTTTAGTCGTTATGTTCGGCTGATTAAATAAGGTAGATTGAATTGGAAATAGCAGTAATGCAAAAGAACATCTGCTGGCAGGCAGGCAATGATGCCGTGGTCGCAGCGGTTAGACATGCGGAATCAATTGGCGTTAAGGTTAATGTTGCTGTTGTCGACCAAGGTGGACACCTTGCGGCATCTTTGAGAATGCCTGGCGCACCATTTCATTCGATAGATATTGCAAAAGATAAGGCTTATACCGCGGTCAGTTTTGGCTTCTCGACGGCTGACTGGTCTACTGTTTTGGACTCATTCTCACAGGCCGTTAAAGATGGTTTGCTAGGTGTTGATCGCATGATGATGTTTGGTGGCGGTCTTCCAATTATCGTTGAAGATATGGTTATCGGGGCAATCGGTGTTTCTGGTGCATCGGAAGAAGAAGATGCGGAATGTGCGGCGGCAGGCCTGGCCGCTATTGGCTTGAAATAATCATAAAAATTTATAAAACAATAATCACAATCGTTAAAAAACTATCTCATGAAAGAAATAAAACATTTTATCAATGGTGAATTTGTTGGTTCATCAAACGGCAAAACATTTGAAAACATCAATCCCATCAATGGCAAACAGATCGCAACAGTTCACGAAGGCGGTATGGATGAAGTCAATCAGGCCGTATCTTCTGCTCGTGCCGCGTTACAGAGTGAATGGGGGAGCATGGATGTTAATGAACGGGTAAATTTATTGTATAAAGTCGCCGACGGTATCAACGCGCGCTTTGATGAATTCCTTGAGGCTGAATGTGCCGATACTGGCAAACCCTATTCATTGGCACGACATATTGATATCCCTCGAGGTGCTGCAAACTTCAAAGTCTTTGCCGATACCATCAAAAACGAAGGAACAGAATTATTCACCATGCCCACACCCGATGGCACTGGCGCGATTAACTATGCATTACGTGCCCCAAAAGGCGTAATCGCCGTCATTAGCCCATGGAATTTGCCATTATTATTAATGACCTGGAAAGTTGGCCCTGCTTTGGCCTGCGGTAATACCGTTATCGTGAAACCTTCTGAAGAAACCCCCACCACAACAGCATTACTGGGAGAAGTCATGAATGATGCGGGTATCCCTAAAGGCGTGTTCAATGTTGTACATGGCTTTGGTCCTGATTCTGCTGGTGCTTATTTAACACAACATGCTGATGTTGATGCCATTACCTTCACAGGGGAAACCCTAACGGGGACTGCCATCATGCAAGCAGCAGCTGTTGGTGTGCGTGATATTTCTCTGGAACTGGGTGGTAAAAATCCGGCCGTGGTTTTTGCCGATTGCGATATGGATAAAGCAATAGAAGGTACGACACGTTCCGTATTTGCCAATTGTGGCCAGGTTTGTCTTGGTACCGAACGCGTATTTGTCGAACGCTCTATCTTTGATGAATTTGTAGAACGTTTGAAACAATCTGCAGAAGGACTCAAGGTAGGGGTTCCTGAGGATAAAGACAGCAACATGGGCCCATTGGTCAGCAAAACACATCAGGAAAAAGTTCTGTCCTACTACAAAAATGCAGCAGAAGAGGGTGCAACAGTGGTTACCGGTGGTGGTGTTCCTGATATGCCGGAAGATTTAAAAGGGGGTGCATGGGTTGAGCCAACGATCTGGACTGGCCTGGCTGATGATGCAACAGTCATACGAGAAGAAATATTCGGACCCTGTTGCCATATACGTCCTTTTGATACAGAAGAAGAAGCCATTCAATTGGCGAATGATACAGAGTATGGTTTGGCCTCATCCGTATGGACAGAAAATATCTCGCGAGCACATCGTGTAGCAGCTCAAATAGACAGTGGTATTGTTTGGGTTAATAGTTGGTTTCTACGTGATTTACGTACGCCATTCGGCGGCATGAAAGGCTCCGGTATTGGTCGTGAAGGTGGTGTACACTCATTGGAGTTTTATACCGAATTGAAGAATGTGTGTATCAAGCTATAAAATAATAATCTTAATAAAAACATCAGGGCAAAATTTTAAACATGATGGATAAAGCAAAAATTAAAACTTTGGGCGACGAACTCTATGACGCGTTACGTAATCGCACCATGGTCGAACCACTAACGGACAGAGAGCCAGATATCACCATAGAGGATGCCTATCATATTTCGTTACATCTGGTTGATCGCAGGCAGGCCGATGGTGAAACGATTATTGGTAAAAAAATTGGTGTCACCAGTGCAGCTGTGCAGAATATGTTGAACGTACACCAACCAGATTTTGGATATCTCACTGACCGAATGATCTGTGCAAACGGTGAAGACATGCCCATCAGTAGTGAATTGATTCAACCCAAAGCAGAAGGTGAAATCGCCTTTATCTTAAAAAAAGATTTGATAGGGCCCGGCGTCACAAATGCAGATGTACTTAGAGCCACAGACTTTGTTATGCCTTGTTATGAAATCGTTGATTCAAGGATAAAGGACTGGAAAATCAAGATTCAGGACACCATTGCTGATAATGCTTCCTGTGGTTTATTCGTGCTCGGCGATCAGGCAGTGGATCCACGAAAGGTCGATCTGACAACCTGCGGCATGGTGCTCGAAAAAAATGGTGAAGTTGTTTCAACAGGTGCCGGTGCAGCAGCACTGGGTTCACCAATCAATTGTGTAACCTGGTTGGCGAATACCCTGGGAGAGTTTGGTATTCCTTTAAAAGCAGGCGAGGTTATTTTATCTGGCTCACTGGTACCACTAGAGCCAATAAAACCTGGCGACAATATGAGTTTAATCATTGGTGGAATAGGAACAGCCGCAGTGCGGTTCGTTTAATTCGGAGAAGAAACATGAAAGTAAATGCAGCATTAATTGGATCAGGAAACATTGGCACGGATTTAATGGCCAAGGCCCTGCGTAGTGAACTTATCAATCCGGTGTGGATGGTTGGAATCGATCCGGATTCAGATGGATTAGAAAAAGCTAGAGTAGCTGGATTGAAGACCACACACGAAGGTATTGATGGATTAGTGAAACATATGCAGGAAGATAATATCCAAATTTGCTTCGATGCCACTTCGGCTTATGTGCATGAAGAAAATAATCGCAAGGTTCAGGAACAAGGCTCCATGATGATTGATTTGACACCTGCCGCCATTGGCCCTTATTGCGTGCCACCAGTGAATATGCAAGAACATGTCGGTAAGAAAGAAATGAATGTCAATATGGTGACCTGTGGTGGTCAGGCCACGATTCCTATGGTTGCAGCAATTAGTCGTGTTCAGGAAGTGGAATACGGCGAGATTGTTGCTACAGTGTCCTCACGTTCAGCAGGACCAGGTACGCGAAAAAATATTGATGAATTTACCAGTACGACTTCCGGTGCCGTTGAGAAAGTGGGCGGCGCCAAGAAAGGCAAGGCAATTATTATTCTTAACCCTGCAGAACCGCCTCTAATGATGCGCGACACAGTACATTGCTTGACCAAAGACACGCCTGATCAGGAAGCAATCACAAAGTCTATCCACGAAATGCTGGCAGAAGTACAAAAGTACGTCCCAGGTTATCGATTGAAAAATGGCCCGGTGTTTGACGGTAACCGAGTCTCTGTTTTTATGGAGGTCGAAGGTCTGGGGGATTATCTGCCAAAATATGCGGGCAACCTCGATATTATGACTGCAGCGGGTTTGAGAACAGCTGAAATGTTTGCCGAGGAAATACTCAATGGGACTTTGGTGCTTGAGAAAGTACAAGCGGCCTAATCAATAAATAATTCAAGAATAGATAAAGGTTATTCCAGGAGATAATGATGGATATAGCAGGTAGAGAAATAACAGTTCACGATATGTGTTTACGAGATGGTATGCATGCGAAACGCCATCAGATTTCAATCGATCAGATGATCGAAGTAGCTACTGCTTTGGATGAAGCGGGTGTGCCGTTAATTGAAATAACTCATGGCGATGGTCTGGGCGGCGCTTCGGTTAACTATGGATTCCCGGCACATACCGATGAGGAATATCTTTCAGCGGTGATTCCTAAATTAAAAAACACCAAGGTTTCAGCTCTATTGATTCCGGGTATTGCTACCGTTGACCATTTAAGAATGGTGCACGATTTAGGCGTGACAACGATACGAGTTGCCTCGCATTGCACTGAAGCAGACGTCACAGAGCAACATATCGGTTTGGCGAAAGAACTGGGCATGGATACAGTTGGTTTTTTGATGATGGCACACATGGCTAGCCCTGAAAAACTGGTTGAACAAGCCCTGAAAATGGAAGGTTATGGTGCAAACTGTATTTACTGCACCGATTCTGCGGGTTATATGCTACCTGATGATGTAACTGCCAGTGTCAAAGCGATACGTTCAGCCATCAAGCCGGAAACCGAATTAGGTTTTCATGGGCATCATAATTTGGCTTTGGGAGTGGCAAATTCCCTAGCCGCAATAGATGCAGGAGCAAATCGTATTGATGGTTCTGTTGCGGGTTTGGGAGCTGGCGCAGGGAATACACCATTAGAAGTTTTCGTTGCTGTTCTGGATCGCATGGGCGTTAAAACAGGCGTGGATATCTTTAAAATGATGGATATTGCTGAAGACATTGTGACGCCAATGATGGATCAACCCATACGTGTTGATCGGGACTCTCTGGTTTTGGGTTACGCTGGTGTCTATTCGTCATTCCTATTGCATGCTAAACGTGCGGGGGAAAAATATGGTGTACGTTCTAGCGATATCCTTCTGGAAATGGGCAAGCTTAAAACGGTTGGTGGTCAGGAAGATATGATTGAAGATGTGGCATTGAATATGTCACGTGAGGCAGCTGGAGCATCTGCATGACGCTTAACGAAAACATAATAAACAAATTGGCCGAGTATTTAGAGAATGCGGAGCTTGAATGCAATGCTGTAGTCAAGATTACCGATGAATATCCTGATATGGATTGGGATGACGCCTATGCTATACAAAAGACCATTCGCCAGAGAAAACTAAATCGTGGCAATAAAGTGGCTGGCCTGAAGATGGGGTTGACCTCGTTCGCCAAGATGAAACAAATGGGGGTTGAAACACCCATCAGTGGTTTTATCACCGATTATGGTAGTTATCCTGATGGTGCAGAAATAGATATTTCAAAATTCATTCATCCTAAGGTTGAAGCAGAAATTGCAGTTGTTACAAAAACACGTTTAAAAGGTCCTGGATGTCATATCGGTTCAGTGATGGCAGCTATAGATTTTGTTTTACCCGCAGTTGAGATCATTGATTCCCGATATGAAAATTTTCGCTTTGACCTGAAAAGTGTCATTGCTGATAACACTTCCTCAGCCGGTTATGTCACTGGTGGAAAAATATGTCCCCCAGAAGATATTAACATGCGTTCTACTGGTGTCGTTATGGAGAAAAATGGACAAGTCGTTGAAGTTGGTGCCGGTGCGGCTGTTATTGGACACCCAGCATCCAGTGTTGCCATGTTGGCAAATATGTTGTCAGAACGCGGTGAAGATATTCCCGCCGGAACATTCATCATGACGGGTGGTATTACCGCTGCGGTAACAGTCGAAGCTGGTGATAACATCATGGTGCGTTATCAGGATTTGGGAACTGTCTCTATGCGATTTGTGTGATGTTTTGTCTGAGTATTGAGAAAGACAGATTAATTGTTATGTATCTGTACTAAATAAAGTTAACACTAGTTAAAGTAATATTTTTTAAGAGGACATGTTTAATCCGAAATAAAAACACCACGAAAAAAATGAAATATGTCTGATGAATTGATTTTAGAGTCGACTATTACCTGTCCAAAATGCGGACATAAAGAAAAAGAAATCATGCCTACTAATTCATGCCAATTTTTCTATGATTGTAAAAATTGCAAGACAATGCTTAAACCAAATCAAGGTGATTGTTGCGTTTTTTGCTCGTATGGTGATGTTAAATGTCCACCGATACAGGAAGGTGGGTCGTGCTGTTCTTGATTTGTTATATTAAGGATGCTTTATTAATATCTTATTCAATTATCGAGAATCTTTTAGGGTTTGTAGATCATTAATTTAGAAAGACTAATTAATATGTTGTCTAGGAAAATTAATTTATAGTTATCTTGGCCTAGGTCAAACGAAAGATTAAATGTAAAACGGTTATTCTATCTCTTCGATTCCAGAATTTACAAAATACAGAGCCCTTTTTAATTTATTTCGCGTTTCACGTGAATACTCACTTAATATGTACGCTTCTTGATAGGCTCTTGCAGCGGCTTCATATTTTTTTAAATGCATATTGGCATCACCAACAAGCACCCAACCCTCAACTTTGGGCTCGCTTTTAAGTTTTTCTTCAATTCTTTTTATATGGGCTTCTACTTTTTCCTTTTCAGTTGCGCTAATTTCCTGTTGTGTTACTTCAGCAAAACTATCATCCGAACTTATTTTTTTATCTTCACAGAAAACAAACGCCGGAATTGAAAGGAATGAAATATATATTAGAGTTTTTAAAAAGTAATTCATTTATGTTATCCCTTTAATTAATACGATACGTATCTGGAACAGAGCTTTTAATAAATATGGGATAGTTATTTGAGTCATAAGTTTCATCTTTAATTTGAATATTGTTATTTTGATTCAAAGTCTTCTAGTTCTATACATAGGGCTTGTTCAGAGATCTTCAATTCGTAAAGAGAAATTACCAAGGATAAAAGCATCAGTACTAAACTGATACAAAATATTATTTTTCCAACGAGAAGCATATCTATAAAAAGGAAGAACATGGCAATAACACACAAGGTGATGCTCAATACACCAAGTATTTGCATCGCGATAACAAGTTTGACACGTTTTTTTAGATTCATTATCTGACGTTTAATCTTATTTTTATTATTTGTAGTTACATTTTTATTTAGATCTCGAATCAAAGCAGAGAGGTTCATAAATCTATTTGAGTAAGCAAGCAAAAGTAATGAAATTGCGGGAAAAAGTAACGCCGGAGTTGATATCTCCATAAGCACAAATCTATGATTTATATGAAATAATCAGCAATTTTACATCTAATAGTAGAAATTGCATCTAATATTAATTCAAGCAAACACTTAAACCGATTAAACATGAAATAGGGAGCAGCAAATGTTCGTTAGAGTGACTAAATTAAGTATTACCATTTCATCATTGGAGCGGGGTTTAATGGATACTTAAAAAACCATTTTGTAGCTCTCTTCATCAGGTTTTTATGAAATCCAGAGTTAGGAAATTTTGCTTTAACGTCTTTTATATATGATTTAGGAATACCAAACTTGAACAGCCCCAATGAAAAATCAACTAAATCACCTCTACGGAAAATTTCAATAAGCGGGAAGTTATGATCTGTGTACTCTCGAATCTTATGATGCTCGGTTATCATGAGTTTTATCTCATCCGACCAAGGTTCTAGATTATTGTTTTTTAAATACTCCATAGCTGGAGGCACTGAAGGCGGAATGTAATCGACCGTATCCTCAATCCATATGCCGATATCATGAAAGGCAGCTGCAATAATTATTTTCTGCCGATCATCATCATCGTAACCCCTTAAAGCAAAGCAATAATGAATCATACGATAGACATGATTTCTATAACCTTGATACTCACTTCCAATGCATTTCTTCCATTCCATGAGTATTTCGTCCAACAAAGAAATTTCATCTTCAATTATCATTTATGGATTCATCTTAAATCGTTTCCTGACTATAAATTAAAAGCGTGAATTTAATTTATAAGTCTCATTGTTATTTTTAATTTTTTTATCGCCAGAAAGAAATAGAAGAATACCATAGTAATGGTTGTAAAGAATATGAACCTTTTGTCTGTAATGTTGGCGATAAATGTGAATGGAGTGCTTAAAAAATATTCGAAATAACAACATAGAAAATAGGCTTTAAATACGTGATTGCGTCTTAACAATAAGTTATTGATGATTAAACTCAAGTTCTTTGCGTTGTTCATCCCAGTCATATGCAAATCCTTCCTTCAGACGACCCAATGTTAGTTTTTTAGGAATATCACCTTTAATAATGGCTTCAATAATATCGGGTGCGAGAAAGGCAAGCTTAATGAGATGGGCGATATAACGTTGCGTGACATTTTCTTGTTTTGCCAGTTGTGCCATATTTGAAACTTCTCCTGTAGTTAATGCCTGATTCCAACTTAATGCTTTTTTAAGTGCGTTTTGTATTGCACATATTGTAGTGGGGTTATTATCACTGGCATATTTGTCACCAATAATAAGTTTTGATTCACTATTACAATGTTTGAGTCTGGTGGGAATAGAGAGTAAAAATTCATCATCAACATTCTCATTTGATGTTTTGTTGTCAGAATTGGAATTTATTAAATACTCAGTCATTCCAGCACGAGAGAGGGTGATATCAATACTTTTACATCCAACCATTATTTTTCGAGTAATTATTTTCAAACAAGAAATTTTATTTGCAGGAGATAGAACATCCCAATTAGTTGCAGCATTTTTTGAATTAAGGATTAGGGTGGATTGTTGTTTTGCACTTAATTTAAGATGACTGAAAGCGTTAAGTAATTCATTTGGTGTTCGTAGGCATTGCATCAGACGTTTAATGACAGGACCTTCAATCTTATTAGCAGAGATGCGTATGACACTGCCTGCATCCGCTTCACGATATTGTAATACTGCTTGAGATACATAATAGCGATAACGACGGTTGCCTTTACGGGTGTGTGCTGGACTCATCGAGTTGTTGTTATCATCAAAAATTATCCCTGAAAAAAAACTGGGATCTTTCACAGAGTTTCTAGTCTGATTATTTTGTTTGTTTTCATTTAATAAGGTTTGTGCTGTATCCCATAATGAGGTATCAACAATAGCCGCGTGTTGACCTTCAAATAGATTGCCTTGGTGTGCAACCTTTCCTATATAAAGTGGATTTTTGAGTAAGGCATACAGTGCGCCTCGACCAAAGGGTTTGCCTCCACCACGACATTGATCTTTCTTACGTTGTTTACTGAGATAACCTTCAGCATCTAGCTCTTCTTTGAGTTTTCTGACAGTGCCGAGTTTTATATAGCGTTCATAAATATGCTTTACGATTTTGGCTTCAACATTATTCACCACTAGTTTCTTATCAATAACGTCATAGCCTAATGGCACAACACCACCCATCCACATACCTCTTTTTTTCGAGGCGGCAATTTTGTCTCGTATTCGTTCGCTAGTGACTTCCCGTTCAAATTGGGCAAAGGAAAGAAGTACATTGAGAGTTAATCTGCCCATTGAACTAGAGGTGTTAAATTGTTGTGTCACTGAGACGAAAGACACGTCATGTTGATCAAATAAATCGATAATCTTGACAAAGTCCGCTAGCGAGCGACTGAGACGGTCAACCTTATAGACGATTACTACATCAATTTTTCCAAGTTTTACATCATTGATTAATGTTTTCAGGGCAGGGCGTTCAGTATTCCCACCAGAAAAACCACCGTCATTATATTGAGTGGCTAATGTTGTCCAGCCTTCGTGTTGTTGGCTTTTGATATAAGACTCACAGGCTTCCCGTTGTGCATCTAGAGAATTAAACGATTGCTCTAATCCTTCTTCTGATGATTTACGCGTGTAGATGGCGCATCGTTTTAAAGAGGGCGTTGGTTTATTCATTTGGGTTTTTATTCTTTATCATTTAATCCAAAGAAACGCGGTCCTGACCATTTCGTTCCTGTGATATCAAAGGCTATGGCAGTCAAGCTTCGGTATTGTTTCCCTTGCCAGTGATAGCCCTTGTCCATAACGGTGACTTCATAGGTTACTTCTTGCCATTCACGCACAAGGCGTGTGCCCGTTTGATAAAGTGTTTTATGTTTAGGTGTGGCGCAGTTAGCCTTTTTGATTAGTTTTTGTCTTAAGGCATTAGGATTTTGTTTTTGTTGTTTTGCTTGAATCGCCCAGGCTAAATTGCCTTTAATAAAATCAAGACTGACGTTATGTTGCAGTGGAACATTAAACGTTGATTCGAATGACTCACGTAGTTTAATTTTAGTGCTTGTTTCAATATCATTTAATGACAATGGCTTTTTGATAACTTCATGTTTCATAGACTCCATGGAGCCATACTGTCGCCAGCAAAGCCAGTCAATTAAGGCGTATTTATCAGGAATAAATGACGAAGGGTGATGAAGATTTTTTATAACGATAACGCACGCGATCCCACTGAAGCAGTAACGTGAGACTATCCACTTGGTCATCATGTAAACCATTCGGGAAATTTAACAACTCTGTTTGAAATACCTCAAGCCATTTGGCTGATTTAGGCAGAAAAACTCTTCCCCTCTCAATTTCAGATGCTTCAGCCATTAGCCTCGTCGCTTTGTCTTCCTTGGGTTTAGACCATGATAAGGAAAAGGGTATATATTGCATGGATTTTATGTCTTCTTGAATTTGCTGTATGAGATGTTGCCCTGCTCCAGCAGCTTCAATCATCACATCAGTTGCATTATATTTGTTTGCCATTTTAAAGATTAAATCTCTAAGTTTTGGGAACTCATATTTAGCTCTATGAATATCAACAATGTAAAGATTGTGATCCATCGCATAGGCTGTAATACAAACAGTGTAGTCACTATATTTTTCTGCAGTGGTTGCGACATCCCAACTCTGAATGATATGTGCAGTGTGCATTTTATTTTTCAGTTTATAGTAGGTCTTAAACCACGACCATTTGACAATACCACCTCCTATTGGAGAAGGACGTTGTTGATATTGACCTGCAAATGCGTATTCGCCCATTTCCAGTTTGAGTTGATCAAGTTCTTTCATCGATTCTCGTTCAGGGTGCAATATTTCATCGCATTTTCTGTGATGAAATTTATTAGGACCAATTTGAATCTTTTCATCTTTTTCTGCAATTACAGGAAGATTGAGGTGATACCAGTGTTTTTTGTCTAATAAGTAGCCAGCAAGATCAGCTTGATGGAGTCGCTGTTGAATAACAATAATTGCGCCATTCTTCTTATCATCTAGCCGCGTCGATGCGGTTTGATCAAACCAATTCAGTACCTTTTCGCGTTTTGTATCTGATAGTAATTCATCGGCTTTATGAGGATCGTCAATAATAATAAAATTCCCACCTCGACCAGTTAGAGAGCCACCCACTGAAGTTGCTAGACGGAATCCATTTTGATTAGTAACAAATTCAGATTTCGTATTTTTTTTAACGGATAGAGATGTATGCGGAAAGACATCGTGATACCAATTAGATTCCATTGCCATTCGGGTATCTGCGGCGTGTTTCTCTGATAAGTCTTGTGTATAGCTTGCGCAAATTATCTTAGAAGTTGGTTTGTGCCCTAACAAAAAAGCAGTAAATGCCACTGAGACTGATATGGACTTCATATAACGAGGAGGGAGATTAATTACCAGACGTTGAATATTGCCATTCATGCATTCTGTTAACACATACGCGATAGCATCTATGTGCCAGCTATGAAGATAAACACTACCCTGCGAGACAGTTTGAAATATTTTTTGAATGAATAGTCCGAGATCATTTCGTAAAATTGCATTTAGAGTTTTTTTATCACTCATCATTATTCTCCCCATTTGTTGTTTTACTTGAGAGAGCATTTTTAAGAAAAGCGTCAAGAATCGCTTGGTCATCTTCTGATATTTTTTCAGGTGATGATTGATTACTTTTAGTTTGTTCTAGCCCCAAGATTAAATTGATAACGACATTGGATGCGCGGATATCTCCCTTCATCGCTTTAGCGAATAATGTTTTGATCATTGCGCGTTGCTTGGTGATTTCTTGAGGTTTGTTGCCTTCTGTTACTACTATTTTTTGTTCAAGTTCCTCTTGGAGATCAGTAGCAAGATTTTTCAACCCTTTCGGTCGTCCCTTGGGATTGCCCGATTTGCCAGGCTTGAATTGATTTTTCTGTGGAGGTTTTTTGTAACCAACCTTATCGTCATCGGATGCCATCTTTTACGCCTCACAAGTCTTTTGTGTGAGTCGCTGTTCTGCGATTTCAGTAAAAGGTAAATTCGATTTAGCATGGACAGGCATCTTGCTCGTTGCTGCCATCCAACGATTTAACGCGACGTCGACATATCGGGGGTCGATTTCAATAGCATAGCAACGCCGATTCGTTTGTTCTGCTGCTAGCAGGGTGGTGCCTGAACCAACGAATCCATCCAAAACAATATCATTGTGATTTGTAACATCCATTATGGCGTCTGCGATCATTGCAATTGGTTTAACGGTTGGGTGCATTGCGAGTGTCTCATCACGTTCTTTTCCAAACGAATTAACACCAGGATAGCTCCAGACATTTGTTCTATAACGACCGTATTTTCCTAGTTCAATGTTATTAATATGGGGTGCTAATCCATTCTTAAATATAGCTATCAGTTCGTGCTGCGAGCGGTAAAGACTCCCCATTCCTGCGTTGGTTTTAACCCAAATGCATAAATTAATAAATGTTTCGTATATATCATTACCGGCAGTCAGGAGTTCTTGGAGATGACGCCAGTCCATAAAAACAAAATGCAACGACCCATCTGTTGAAAATTGAACAAATTTTTCGAAGCATTGTTTTAAGAAATGAGCAAATTCAGGTGAAGTCATTTCACCGCTTGCCATTGCAAAATCCTTATGTTTTATTTTTCCAAGACCGCAAACATGGCCGTCGATTGGTACGTTATATGGTGGGTCTGTAATTATTATCCTTGCTTTTGATTTTCCCATGAGTGTATTGAGAGTATTTTCGTCGCGGCAATCACCACAAATTATTTTATGCGGACCGCAGAGCCAAAGATCACCCTGTCGTGTAACAATATCTTCGGCTTCAGGTAGAAGAGGGGGAGGATCTTCGGGGTCCTCTTCTAGTGGTGTATTTAACAGGACATCAATTTCTGCTGTTTCAAAACCTGTTAAGTTGACATCAATATCGATGTCTATATTAGTCAAGTATTCGAGCTCTATTTTGAGTAGCTCATTGTCCCAGTTTGAATTATCTGCCAGTTTGTTATCAGCAAGACGATAGGCACGAATTTCTGATTCAGTTAGGTGAGTGACCTGAATGGTTGGTACTTGAGTTAACTTAATATGCTCAGCGGCCAGAACCCGCCCATGTCCTGCAATTATTTGAAAGTTTTCATCAATAATAACCGGATTGATAAAGTTAAATTGCTGAATGCTTTTTGTAATTTGTTTTATCTGTTTAGCACTATGTGCTCGTGCATTTTTTGCATAAGGTAAAAGTTTCTCTATGCTGACATATTCAATTTTTACTTTACTAGTCATTACACCACTCCAGGGAAAGTTGCTGATTGATACAAATCAGTCCCACCGAGATGCAATTTAAGTTTTATTAAAGACCCTCCGTTGAAATTATGCAACCCATTGAAAATTTAGAGATATTTGACAAAACTTTATTTGTGATAAAATTATTCAACTAAGCTTTTCCCTGATAATTCCCTGTTAATTTTTGACAACTAGCAAAGGTGAAATGCTAGAATGGCGCCGCTTGGCGGTATTCGAGCAGTTGCATGTTTTTAGAAAGGAAAAAGAGTAAATATTCCCTGTATTATTCCCTAAAACAGGGAATTTATAGACTGAGACCATATAGCTCGAGACTGGAACCACCGCCATTTACTTCTCTAATAGATAGCTATAGCAACACTATCCGTTATCTCTCCTTATTTGATGTACACCTTGATGTACACTTGCGTTTTCTTACCTATCCATGTGTTGCCATATCTAATTCATTTTCGTCCGTTTAAAGGGCGTTTTATAGGGCGTTCATAGGCCGTCAAAACATATGAGACAGCATTGAGCTAAATATTAAGAGAGACTTCTAATAAGTTAAATTTATAAACAGGAGTCTTACTATGAATAATAGTACCGAGAAACACATTAAAG
>LWDU01000015.1_pt1 | contig 139034 bp, 165 predicted proteins | sample 727161 | NCBI WGS metagenome assembly LWDU01 (sample SAMN04566230, study PRJNA314399) | hydrothermal vent metagenome | isolation source: deep sea hydrothermal plume seawater | place: Mexico: Gulf of California, Guaymas Basin | collected 2004-07-11
GAAAGAGTTGGCAATACTCGATAAAATTAAGCCAGTAGTTCCACCGGGAATGATCATTAAAGATCCAATTGTGTATCAGGGTACGCATTATTTGAGTCCAGCAGATTTTGAATCTACAAAATTAATAGGCTTGGACTACGAAGATGGAGTTCTAGTTGACGTACCTTCTGTGTTTGGAGGACTTGGTCGAGCAGATACTCTTGACAGAGAAGCATGGGGAACCGGATTATCAGGCCTCACAGGAAAAAAGACCAAAGTGGATTACGCAGCAAAGGTGGAGTGGCTTGGAGAAAACGGACAGTTTGGTAGTTATTCGACGCACCCAGAAAGCATACCTGACTGTGACATGCAAGGCAAAACAATGGTAATATACAGATTCCCAAGACAATTAGATCCTGTAGTGGACAAAGATTTGCTAGATTTTTATGCAGCAAACGATATGCCAAATTACGAAATAACTCACACTGGAACATGCTATCCGTTTCCAGGTCTAACTAAGTATGGTGCTGGGGTAACTGGAATAGATAAATATGGGTTAATTGGAAGATTAGCCCCAGTTGATTCGGATACTTTGGATGCAGAAAAATTCGAAGCAGAATATAATGGCAAAACATATGCTGGAAGGAGAATACTAAACTTCTTACCGATGATTTCACCAAATTTACCGCCAGTCAATAGACATAGACCTTATGTTGTGTCCACAAGCGAGGGTCGCTTAGGACTATCTCTTTTGAGACATCCAAGAGACTTTTTGAATACTGATTGGTTTTGCTTCGATACGACAAAAGAATCAATAGACGGAGCAGAAATCTCTGTCACTGATCCATATAAGCGAGCATACCTCGGTAGTGGCAGATTAACTAATGCTTACTTTCCAAAGGCTGATTTGGACGTTGGAAGTACCGCTTTCGCAATCGGCCAATGTATGCTTTCTTACGACATGGAAAGCCCGTCTATTGATGCCCGATTAGGAGAGAATCATCCAGTGGTCAATTTACCTCACGCATCTGAGAGAATAATAATTACCACAGAACCCGGTAGAATGGATAGTGTTAGAATGCGAGAATTGTATGGAGAGTCATTCGCATCAAATGTACTCATACCAAGAGAAATAAAAGATGGTTCTGCTGCTGGAAATTACAAATCGGATTACTTACCTCCACTTCAAGTAATTACAACAGAGGACTTAGTCAAGATGGAGGCTACTCCGCCGATGCCTGAGCCGGTAGGAATGGCTGCAATTAGAAATGCATGGAAAAATACAATGGGGACGGAATTGAGTGCAGCAGCATTTGCTGCGCTTCCAAATGTGGGAGCATTTGATAACCCAACCAAATACGGTGTAAGAGACCCTAACAATCCCCTAAGATACATTATAGACACAGATTATGGTACGTTTAGTTTTCCCTTCACAATAGCCATATTCCAAGTACCTTTACACCATAGAGGACCAGTTCTAAGATACAGTGACGAAGTTGATACGAATGACAATCTAAAGCCACTTGAGTCAAGTTCGGAAAAGCCAGGATACATTGGAAAAAAAGATGTAAGACTGGTTTACCAAACCCCATTCGGAGAAGTAAATAGTTCTATAATCAACTTAGATTGGCAAATACAGAGACAACTCGATACCGTAGAATTACAATTAGATGAATATGGTAACCCAATATTAGATGAAGATGGTAACCCAATACCATTACCCGGAGAAGTTAGCGATTTGTTTGACGAACAGACTCAAGAAGGGGGTATCGATCAAGGACAGTACACGGAAGACGAGCAAGAAATCTTCACAATAAGGCAGTTCAAGAATTGGATGTATGATAAACTCATGGAAGACTACGGCAATGTCAAATGGACAAGCACACCATTTAGGCAACACTTTCATCTTTGGAATGAAGATTACGTTACAGGCAAAATGCTTCTAGAAAAGTTTGGGAAGGATTCAAATTTCAGACTCCCCGGAGTAGATTATTCTTTGTATGAAACAGAGGCTGCAAAACTCAACATTCAAATGGTTTCACAAGTAACAGACGAAGAGTCTCAAGATGCCCAATCGGCAAATATATTAGGACTTGGAGCCTTCACAGATCCAAGTGGTTTCACTGTTACAGATGTGACTGAAAAGTGGGGAACAATGGAAGCCGCTAATGCTAGATACACTGGAGATGTAGGGATGTCAATGGTGCCTTACGAGGCAAATGTGAAAGATGAGCAACTCGGATATATGGCAATGAGTAACATGAGTGGCTTAGGATATCCGGGTGAAGGTGTCGTAGATGACGCTAAAGGATTCGCAGTAGATGTTACAATGGAAGCCGCAAAATATTCTGGACTTGGAGTAGGGCTTGGACTTGGTGGAGCAGTTATAATGTTGGCTGGTGGTATAACAGTTGGTATACTTGCAAAAGAAGGCGCAAAAGCCATAAAAATTCTACTCATTACCCCAAAGAAGCCAGACGTAGCGATTTAAGCAACACCCTCTTAACAAACTACCCGTTGCGCATAACTGATGGTAGTCAGTCCTGACTTTGCAAATCGTTTGGTTTTTGAGTTCAAAGAGAAATCAGCCGAAATTATTGACAGGTATAACCTGAGCCATCTTAGAGGAACAGAAAAGATGGATCCAGCCACAAAGTTGGCTGCAGAGTTCATCAATCTAGCAGAGCAAAGTACAACGAATCAAAGTGTAACAGAATCAATGCTCGCATCCGAGCAGAGAATGTATCTTAAGACTCTCGAGCAAAAAGTCTTAGAAGTTTCCAAGAATCAAAGTAAGAGTCTAGACGGGCTGCACGCACAGGCGTTTGGTAACACTGTAGTTAGTGACGCAAATTGGAATGAGACTGTTTCATCCGTTGCAAAGGAAGTAGATCGAATTGCTGTTAAGAATAGCAATTTGATTAACGCTCTGACCAAAGAAGAACAGCAGCACATGGATCAGATGTTTTCTAGTGTTGTAGATACCGTCCGAATGAAACACGGAAGAGACCCTTCTGCTCAAAGTGCTATGGATGCAGAAAAGGCTGCATCGCAAGATCTTAGAACCGTAGAGAAGCAATTAGAAAAGACCGCAACGGATTCAATTAAGAGACGACAACACGAGATATACGGTGATTTTAATGAGCAGTTGAATAGGTATTTGCAATCTTTCAACGAGATGCGAAAAGCAATGAAGCCCGCAGAAGTTAAGAAAGCAAATAATCAAATCGGTTTGATAAAGAAAATGATGCGAGAACTAAAGACAAACAAGCGACTAATGAGAGATCGAAGGTTGCTACAGTCACATATTGCAGCGATTCAAAATCAATTCAAAGTACTAAACGAGATGGAAGGAGACATAACAGAGACCGTGTCCGCAGTTGCTGGCATATTCGGCTCAACCGCAAGACCAAGTAACAAGAGAAACTTTTCTTTTGACGGATTTGGTGCAATGATAACCGCTGCAGAGATTGAAAGCAATCACCCTGAGGCAAAGAATCCAGCGCATATCCGTTCAATGCAGTACTTCATGAATCAAGGTCAGACTTTCGAGCAGGCACATGAATCATCAAAGGTCTACGGATACAACCCAGATGGTGGCGTTCGGTATATGGATTTGGATAGAAGAGTTAATTATTTGGGTCAAGCAACGAACTTCACAGAAGACTCCCACACGCTTGAAGAAGATTCTTTTGGTAGAAAACTGTTAAACGTGGGTGCTGGGACAGTAGGTGTGGGGACTGTGTTAGGGGTGCTAAGTTTGGTCGCTCTTGTAGGATTATCACGGATGGGAAATAAATGAATTTCATTAGAACCAACGGAGATGTCGTTCAAGTGAACGATAAGGACATCAATACCCTTGAGAAAAACAAAGAATACACGCTTTATGGAGCAAGACATAACCCAAGTGGTGAACAAATGGTATCAGTAGTTTACAATAATGACGCAGCGGCAGAGTATGCCGATAATGACCTGGGAGATTCGATAGCAGATCACCCAGAAGACAGAGAAATAAGAACAAACCCAAGTGCAAGGATAACTTGGAGAAATCTAAGATTACAATCTGCAATAGATGGCGAAGCAACTGTAAAAGGACGAGTGGGTAGCGCAGTCGCTGCTCCTGAGAAACTTGCTAGATTTGCTGGAAGCCTAATTCTAGCAGGGCAGATTTCAGGAAATGCTTCGCTTAGAGCCGACCCAATGCTGGTTATTTCTACAGCACAAGATTGGTATGCATACATCCAAAACATGAATACCGTAGACATTGGTGCAGAATTTGCTGCCGGTGTTTCACACGCACAACGTGCCTCTAACGCAATGTTTGCTCATGAGTGGGAGAACGATCCAGGCCATCACAGTCTGTCAGGAAGACTTCTTCCCGGAGCAGATATACAAGATGCAATTGCAAAGGGGCAAATTGCTTACGATGTACTAACTCGCGGTAGAGATATTCTTGCTCAACAAGGCTATGGTGCAAATCAACAGGAAGTAATGCACAAGTTAGTTTTCGATATACTGCGCTCACTTCCAATCAGAACTTACAACTTTTACACACTCTTTAGACTTCACCCAGACGAAGGAAACGCAATCTATTCTGAATTCCAAAGCAGATACATTCCGCTTGATACAGCCGAGGTAGAAATGGTTCTTGAGATGCAAAAAGCACTGGACTTAGAAGGAGATGCCTATGCATTCAGAACAACTGCTAATGAGCAGCAAGGAGTTCTTTCAGCGAGACTTATGAGGTCTGCTGTGGCAGATTATGCCGCAGGGGACACAGTGGCAGTCAGAACAATCTTGATGACACTACAGGCACCACCTTACAATTACAGAGCAAGAGGCGTACAAATCGCTGCTGCTGGTGGTGACGTTACTGCAGCCACCGGACATCAAACAGTCTACATGGAATTCAAACTCTCTAACAATAATATGGTAGATATTGCTAGCAATAGTGTAACAGGAATCAAGAAACTATCCAAGGACAAGATAGGTGGTTGGGCAATAGGAGTTCCAGAACATCACATGGATGATAAAAATGGCCTCCAGATTGGCAAAGACCACAAGGCTAAGTATCAAACAGTACAAATCGCTCACAGTCAAACTGACACAACTCCTGCTTATTTGGCAGTTAGAACCAAAACCACAGCAAGTAAGAAGCAAGGTGGTAAGCAGAAGAAAGGCAAAGGTGGAGATGCGTGGACACTCGTAAACTACGAGGAAGACTACTTGAGAGTAGGCGACCAGACCGAAGCAGGTAAAGCCGCAAGAAGCATTAGACAAGGTCTAGGTGGCAGTGGCGGTAAGGTAACTTACGGCGGCGACAAGGGCGGCTACAAAGGCGGCGGCAAGGGCGGCTACAAAGGCGGCGGTCGTCAGCGTGGCGGTCAAAACCGATCTGACGCAGACTGGGGCGGCAAGCGGGATAGAGGTCGTCGTAGTGGTGGCGGAGACCGACGTGGCGCAAAGTCAAAAGGTGTAGGTAGAGGAAACTATCTCTTTGTAGAACTACACGATAAGAGACAACTCGACATGAAGCGAAGAGAACCTGGAGAAGGAAAGCAACGAGGAGAGACTCGGCATGGAACTGGAAAGTCCAAGAAAGGACAGGGTTACTGGAGTAAAGGAGTTGCTCAGTATCTACCTGCCGGACAAATGTTACAGATGGCCACTTTGAAGAAGACTGGCGAAGAAGCACCGTACCGAATAAGATTCCCAAAGAGCCACTTCAAAGCAGTTGCTCATCCTTTGCTGAAACCAAATCAGAAAACATTGATGCCAAAGAAGGATAAGGCTAACAAGGCGTTTCTTAAGGCGTTTGAGGACTTCCTAAGTCACTATGGATTGCCGGTTATGATTTCTTCAAAAGACACACATGACCGCTTTGTCGTTCCGAAGGAAGCAAGACTCTCTTCACCGTATTACCAAGAACTACGAAAGCAGATCGGCCAGTGATTAGAATGAGAGTAAAGGTACCAAGAGACCTTGCGGGAGGCTCTCTCCTAAATGCGCATAGGTGGATTAAGTCTACTATTGCGAGAGAGAATCCAGGCGGTTCGACGGCCGATTACAAGATACAAGAAACTAATGGAACGCCAATTAGTTTGAGTGATTTAACTAGCAGGAACTTTGACGAGGTCTTGGTAATATCTGGAACAAGAAGTAACCCTGCACGCGGTGCGCTTGCAGATAGAGTCGCAGAGCGCGGATTTATCGATGCAAATACGGCAAACTATCCAGTGTCTTCACCAGATTGGAGATACCCCAGTTACAATGACAATAATAGGATAGGTAATAACATAGCAAAACTACTACCTAAGGATATAGATCCTTCTATGCTAAACCGACTAGCAGCACAGAACGGTATGTTCAGTGCGTTGAATACGACTACAAAACTCCTTTACACCGATGAAGGACATTTCTCAGATTCCGCAACAGACCCACAAATCGCAGCGTTATTGCAAACGTATGCTAACGCACAGCAGAAACTGCAACACCCGATTCTTACAAACCCAGCAAGGACTTTCTTTGGTCCTGATATGAATGATGGATACAGGGGAGTTCTCTCTCCTGATGAAGCAGTCAAGGTATGGGCAGCAGATAAATTCAAACTCGCAGAGTCTAGATTAACTACCGCACAAAGCAGCCAATTAATGGATCGGGCTAGAATAATCAAAATGTACGATCTAGATAATCCAACGAATCTTAAAAACTTCATAGACCATGTTCTGACTCCGTATCTAGTAACATCTACTGCAAACGCAAATTTGCTAAAGGCCATGAGACACGGAGATTATCATGAAACCACAGAGGAGACTCTGGGCAGATTCAAGGGAGATTATGCAGAGACCCCACAGTGGAAGAAATTACTCGCAATGCTACCAATGCACGCAATAGACTTCTACGATGGAAAGGACTACGCTCTCATTGCTCACCCTGTCTTCCAAAGACAGAGCCTAGCAATACAAGCAATGGATGATAAACTCATCAAGAAAATAATGAAGGTTGTTAAGGATCATCCACAGAACGCAAAGGAAGCACAATCTCCAGGTGAAATTCAGAGAGTAGGACTGATGGAGTGGGTTCTTCCAGAAAGAAGGCTGATAAACAGACTATTGATTGCTCAACAGAAGATACTGACAACAACAGATCCATCAAAGCATCTAGAACTTCTAAGAGAACTATACTTGGGTGACAGTAGAGATGCATCTATTGCTAACTCAGTTCGTGACATGCATATTGATAAAAAGGTAAGTTACCAAAGAGATGTTGCAGGTTTCCGACCTACTCCTCCTCCATATTGGCCTAAACCGGTAGTTCTCTCAGTGATGGATGCGTTAAAGGAAAATATCCACGCTTTCATCGAGGAAACAGATAGATTTGGGGCAGCCTTTAGACAACTAGCCAGTATACCTCATATGCCGCCAGCAGATGCAAGAAAACAGAGGATTACTTTCACTCTTGGAGGTGAACAAGCCTCGATGTCACTAGACAGTCTAATCAATCTAAAAAATATCCTAGTACCTCTGTCATCCTCTGTACTGATGGCTACCGGTGGGGCGGCTGGAGTAGATAATCCGGCGTCTGGAAGGCTAGGTGCCAAGACTGTAGTTGAAGCGCCAGGCAGACCTGAAATGGAATTTCGTTCGATAGGAATGTCACCAAGACAGAAGAGTCCCCTATTCAAGGTTGAAGATAGTGTACGACATTGGAAAGATGTACGTTTTATCATAGCAGCGTACAGTAAGAACAAAAATTATTTCCGTGACGGGCTTGGTTTGAAAGACGCATCTGAGATATACGTACTCTTTGAACAAATGATCCACAAGCATAGCCGAACGGAGTTCAACCAACTTGCAGATGAAACGCTGAATCTACTTTCGATATTCATGGAAGTAGAGGAAACTGCTAGACATAAGTACAATTACGCTATGACCGAAAATGACAGAGCATTTGTACTATATCTTCTGAATAGACTTTTTGATACGATTCAAGTTCAACCCGAGTGGGGAGATGGAAGTGGAGACGGCGGACCGGGCGGAAGGTCTGATGACGAAATAGTGAATATTTTGAGGCACATGCAAGGACCAGATCAAGCAGTAAGTAATGACCAGATGAACCGTAGACTTCAATTTAATAGAAGAATTACTGCGATATCTAACAGGCTTATTGCGGATTATGAAGCAGGCGGTATGGTTCCTCGACCAACAGAAATCAATAACATATTTGATGAATTACTCAGTGAGGTTGGACTAAGCGCATGGGGACGTAATTTAGTAGCGCACGAAAGAGCGAGAGTATTGAGAAAGGTAGAGTACGATTATGCCCCTAATCAAGCAGTTGAAAGACACCGCATGTATGCTGATATTGACGCTATTGGGCGTGATGATAGACCAGGTTCATTTTTTCGGAGAATGGCTGGCCTTGGTTTTGTAGACGAGGAGAAGATTTTACCATGACCATTAGCGACCAAGTAAATGCGATGGTGCAGAAACTCAGAGCGTGGAACGAATCAGATAATCCTAACTTCCTAGGTGACCAACTTTATGACCCACTTGGTTGGAATGAATTGAGAGAAAGGCAACTCGATATCCAAGTGGTAAATAAGGGAATTTCAGACATTGCACCACACCTCGATGACCAGTCATCATTTGTTCTAAATTCGCTAGACCAAGGCCTTGACAATATTAGAATAGACGTCGGCAAATTGTATGCTAATTTCCAAGAATTCGCAACAGGACCAGACCGTCCAATCAAGAATCTAAACACGCTAACTGTGTCTCAAAGGCGAACAAAAATGGCACAGTTAAGAGAAGACTATTTGTTTTTCTTAGCAGATATTGCACAGAATTCAACGTCCTTATACACCAGTAAAGGATTGATAAAAAACGCTATCACAACATTACGAATGCAGAGTAAAATTGCTGAGTCTGTAAATGCTCTAGGCGGTAAAATGAGTAAAACGGCCACTTACATCCAACTGGCCAATCGGCTAGAAGCACTTCATGCTGATGTGTCCAATCTCGGTATGGCTTTGCAAGAGTTACAAATGTCAATTAAGAAAGTCAAAGATGCGCCAAGCCAAAGGTATCCAAAGATGGATACGAGGCAAGGTGATAATCAGATAGTGGATAAATTATACTATGACGTTTTGACTGAGTGGTTAAGAGTTCTCGCTCACTGCCACAAAGTCGAGAATGCAGTACGTGCAATGAGTGCGCAATTTGCAAAAATAGAGGGACTGAAAGGACTCGCTTCTAAACATAGAACTGAATTAGATACGCTGCCAGAAATTTTGAGTACGTACAAGTCTATCGATAATGAGGCGAAAGCAACGTTCCCTAACTATCGACCAATGAAACTTGAGTCAACAGTGAAGTTAGCCGAAGTATGGGACCATGCAACCAAAAGAAAAAGTAAGCGTCGGGCTCTTGTAGTGGCAAACCAGAAACTATTATCACGTTTAGAAGAGATCTTCTAAACCAGTAGCCGTATAAACACCTACCCCTTGCGAATAGCGTGAGTAGCGCAGCGTTTTGTAGTGATTGTGGGACTAGAGCCAATCCTAACAGAGTGACTTGTTTTCAATGTGGTGGTAAATTACCACATAACCATGTAAGAGAAAACCCTGCTTTGTATGCAAAACTATCTAGAGAATTACCTCCTGCAGCAGTTTTCGATCTCGATATGACTATCTTTGATAACTCGCAGCGATTCAAGGATGCGCGGCGGGCAGGTTTGATCGATAAAGAAGGAAAGGCTGTATCAAAAGGCATGATGAGTACAGGCCAATCATGGAGAAAGCGAAACAATTTCCTTTACAGTAAGAAGAATTTAAGGAAAGACACAGTAATTGCCGGAGCAAAAGAACTAGTAAATGAACTAGTAGGTGAAGGGTATACTATAGTGTATCTAACTGGTAGGCCTGAAACTCATAGAGATAAGACTATAGAACAACTAGAGTATTTCGGATTCCCTCTCTTTAGAGATAACAAGGGAGAGACGCTTCTGATAATGAAAGAGAAAATAAATGCCCAAGTTGGTGCATACAAAGGAAATGCGCTAAGAGAACTATCTGGCAATTACAAAGTGGAAATGTTCTTCGATGATGACGATAAGGCATTAGAAGAAGCAATCAAATTGAAAATCCCCGGTGTGTATAGCACAGTAGACCAAAGAACAAATCCCGGTGCGGGTGACGTTTACATTGTAGAAGAAGACATTGAAAAAGCATATAGAATGATGCCGGACCCTGATGATGAAGATGATCGAACCGTTGGGGATACGATGAATCCATCAGATACTGACGGATATCGTGAGGCAGCAGGTACAATAGTTATGAACGAAGACAAAGTTTTGCTACTACGTAGATCTGTAAAAGAAACCTCCCGACACGGTATGTGGGAACTTCCCGGAGGAAAACTTGAGGAAGGAGAAACCCCCGAAGATGCTGCGCTTACCGAAACAAAGGAAGAAAGTGGTCTAGATGTTGTGATCGATAAGAAAGTCGGTGAACACGTTGATCACAATATGAACAAAGTCTATCACGCTTACATTGCAGAACCTGCAAATGTAGATCAAGAAGTTAAACTGTCAGAAGAACATGACGAGAGCCAATGGATGACTATGGAGGAAGCACTTGCTTTAGAGGAAGGAAAACTAAGCCATCATGCAAAGTTCTTCTTTGCAAAAATGAAGGTTCTTTCCAACCCAGCAAAGCGTGGGAAAGATTCCAAGGGACCTTACTATCGCTGGGGTGGTGGAAAGAAATACCATTACAAGACTGGCAATAAGAAGTCAAGGGAAGCGGCAAGAAAGAAGGCTTACGGCCAAGCAAGAGCCGCATTTGCTGGTGGCTACAAAAAGAATCCAGCAAGTACTGAGAAGTTAAAGAAAGCGGAGAAACTCTACAAACACATGAACGGACAAGAACCTGATACGGTTCAAACTGAAATGATAGATATTGGCGACGTGTGGTACAAAGTCGGTGAAGGTGGAGCATGGCAGATAGGTTACATGTCTGGTAAGGAAACTGGTAAAGAAAATCAAAGATACCTTCACACATTCAATGAGGAAAGTAAAGATGGAAATTTCCCAGAACTCTATGCAACTATGCCCGAAAAAGGCAAGCCAATGTTGATTATCAGAGGTGGCACGTGGAAGATTAGAACCGACAAAAAAGGCGTCGCTTGGATATATGATTAGGTGACAAAATGAGGTACAAATTAGGTGTTTCTGAGACTACTTGGACGTACATTGCTGTCGCTTCTGGAATATTACTTTTACTCACAACAAGTCGAAGTGTTGCCAACACTGTTGGTAAAGATGGAATTTTTGGCTATGGGAAGAGTAAAAAACTTGCTACCTTTGGCAAGGGTAGGGAGAAAACCTGGGGAGATTTACAAACACTTTCATTAGGGCTAGTCGCTGTGACAATGTTAGAGACCGGACACGACTCACTACAAAGACTCGCAGAATTGAAAAATCAGAGTAAACTCAACGATACATTTTAGGTGACAACTATGGCAGAAATATGGAACCCATTTGACGCAAATAACCCAGTTTACAAAGGCCTGGCAAAGCAAACCGCAATTAATAGAAATTATTGGCGAATAGCCGGAAGCATCGCAGTGTTGATGTTTGTCGCAGATCAGGCAGGTAAGCGTGGATGGGGAAAGAAAGTTTCGAGAGCCACAGGGATCGGAGCATATAGAAATAACCCCTTTGGTATAATCCGCAAGTGAGGCGGAGGTAATGGGTGATGCGTTCTCAGAAGGCTTTTTCGGGGATAATCCCGATAAAGATTCGGTAGAGACAGTTACTAGCCGCTATGGCAAGAATGGTTATGTTCGCGCACATACCTTAGAGCATTACGAAATCTATGCAAACTCGCATAACAAAGCAGCATTGACTTCTCACCAGTTGTTGTATTATCACGTCTACGGTGACTACCGTCTTACTTTAGATGCTGCTGAAAAGCCTAGATTTATCTACAGGACATTTGAAACAATTGATACCGATGAAAATCGAATCACAACAGAAATAAAACCGACTTTGCTTGGTCCTAACGGAATCTGTAATACCCCCGACTTACGGAAAGAATTCTTTCTTAATTCGTATCTTAAGACTGAGACAGATAACATAATCAGCGGAGTTTACGACAGAGTCACTGACGAAGGTGGATTGAGACACGATATTGACTCAGTCCCTTGGCTCAATATGGAAATGACAAAACAGGGTACTGGTTCGCTGTTTAACTTACCAAGTATTGGAACCCAGATTGTTAAACTCCATAGTTACAGTAACGCATCTGATGGAATTAAGAAAGCACTCATTGGTGAATTGGATGAGTTAGTCGAATACTATGATGACAACGATAGAAATCACCCTGATGTTTTCTTCGACCAAAATGATGATGAATTAATGGAGTTATTGAATGGTACCCTTCCACTAGACTCAGATGAAAGAATTACAGAAGATAATCTAAACGAATCAATTCCAGGTGTACTAGCGGTATTTGTTACATCACTTTTGTCCAATACAGAGTACAGGGCCATATCAAATACGGCAAGATTGCCTGAGAACTTAATGAGAACTCTCAGAACGATATATCGAGATGAAAACGCATTCGATATGTTCGATGCTAACACAACAATGGTGAATGCGCTGTTTCAGAATACAGGAAAGGTCTTCGACAATGGAGAAAGAGTGACACTGGCAGGCTCTGTTCCGGATGATGTTATCAGAGACATAGCACGCCAATTCTTCGGGCCTGATGTCGGAGACATCGATGCCGATGACGAAGAACGGGTTAGAGACTCGTCTTATACCATACAGGGTTACGAATCTGATAATATTAATACGCGATACAATGGTTACATTCTGGCAGCAATAGATTTAGTTTCTGGTGGGGCCACAACTATAGTTTTCGATGAGGCGTGGCAAGCAGCACATCCAGACGACGAGCCACATATGTTCAAACAACACGAATTGAACAAGGAAGAGATGACTTTAGATCTATCTGGCGCTGGAGATGTCAAAAAGGCTGGAAAGGGAAAGAAAAAGAAGGGTAAGAAGGGTAAGAAAGGTAAAGGTGGAAAGGCAACACTGGAGCCTGTTTTGATTCTCTTTCAGAGAATAATGATGGATACTTTCTGTGCGATTCAAATCTTGTGCGAACTAAGCAGCGACTATAGCGACACCACCCCAAAAGGCGAAGCAAAGATTCGCTATCTCTCAAGCGGAGTAAACACGTATTCGACGACCACAGGGCAGAAGCAGGGGAAGAAAAAAGGCGGGAAGAAGAAAGGTGGGAAGAAAATTAAGATACTCGACGTGTATCATACGTTCCCTAATATGACAACTTTCAATCGTACAGCAATAGGTAACATAGAGCCGAATAAAAAGAAACTCGATGGTAAACTTGGTTATTTGGATAAACTGGAAAAATGGCGAACATACTACACGCTATCGATTTTAGCGCAGATTCGTAAGAAAACGGTTGATAGACAGCACATGGATGACTTCTATTCAAGCAATCTATTGGTTAAGGAAGTAGAATGGTTGTCGGCCGCACTTGGTGATGGCGCCAAAGTATTGCGTAAGAAAGAAGACCCAAGTGATTTGCTGTCTCAAGTTCAGTATAATTACGTCAGGGGTGTTCCAACAGACGATCAAGATAGACCTTTACTACAGCAAACAGCAGAGGCACCAAAGACAACGGTATTTTACGAAGTAGATATGCCATTGATAAAAGAAGTAATCGCAACTTACATGGATGTTTACAATACAACTATATTGGCGAGGGCATTCAATGTAGAAAGCAATATTGTTACAGAAACTATTCCAGTTGGAGATGGTGGTTCAGAGCAGGTAATTGATTTACTTAGGATGGCAAAGCAAGCCAGAACTGATGGTAAAAACGCTGAGAAGAGTCGCTTAGTTGGTCAAGCAATGCGTATGCAACCAAGTCAATTCCGTGTAGATGAACCCTATGGAAAGGGAAATACAAGACCCGAACAGCAAGACTCGTTCCCAGGAGTTAGTTACTTACCAACTGGGCATAGATTCCAATTCCACGTAGACACGAAAGATATACCATCTGATGTTAATCGAGCGAATGAAATCGAACTAGTAGATAGACAAGGAAACACACTCACATTAGGAGCGCCTGCAGGAGCAGATGGAGTGGCAGTAGAAGAGGTTAAATTACGAGTTAAGAAGCCTACTAAGCCGCCAGATGAAGGCAACCTAGCCAAAACTATTTGGGGTTCGATACGCGATAGAAGTGAAGGTGTTTTCGACATTGAGGGAGTTGAGCCACACGAGTTTATGGATCATCTTTTCAATGAAATGGATAAGCAGTTAGACAGATCAAACATAATCAAGTCACCTTACCCAGAGTCATGGTTGGGAACCAACACGGTTGAAAGACTCAGAAACGATCCAAATAAACTAGGAGAAGTAATCGAAAGGCAGTATTATGCCGAGAAGATGAAGGAATACGTGGAGGCTTTGAAAGGAAAATACATGAATAATTACATGATTCCCAAAGTTCTCCTGACCACAATTGAAGCGGCCAAAATAAAGTACGCAAAGGATCCAATGGCATTGAAAACTGCATTCATGGACCGACTTGCTATGGACGCGGCAAGTCCTCAGTTAGTGACAACGAATTACATTCTGCGTCCTTACGCAATCACCATTGCAATTATGCGAGCAATCATTAGAATTCCCGAAGAAGACCGAGATGCATACGTTGCAGGCGAAATAGATGATACAATGCGAAGAGATATTCGCAGCCAAATGTATCATAATTTAATCGCACCGATTTTGCCTAAGGAACATCCGTTGTATGAACCAAGACCAGCCATTCCACCTAGCGGCGGGCCTGTGACTCCAACACCAACACCAACACCTACACCAACACCTACACCAACACCTACTCCAACACCTACTCCAACGCCTACACCAACACCTACACCAGTAATCTATATTCCAGATAATCTAGACCTTGAAGAGAACGAGGATGACGAAGAAATCGACCTTGATGAATTAGATTTACACCCGGATCCAATAGTTTTGGACCGAAGTGCGTTAGAAGATTATGCTGAGTTGGAATTACATGGAAGTGCTTCGATAGTAGACACTAACGCACCCGGAAGGCGAATGTTGCAAAGAGATACACCAAAGTTGTTCAAAATAAAACCAAAGCCGTTGTATGGTCTTGGTTTCAGGTCATTGCTCAGTCCCGATTACAAAAGCAAGGAGGGCATAACCAATAAGAGAGGAGCAATCCGCAATCAAGGTAGACTTGGTTCGTGTGTCGCAGTGTCTGCTGGGTCAATACAAAGTTGGTACGAGAATAAGGAAAAGTCTTCACTTTGGATATATTCACGACATTTAATGGCAGAAGGAAAATTTCCTTCATTGCCGAAACCACCGGGAGTAGGTATGGATGCCCTTATTGGAGCAGATATATCCGGCGGCTCACCAAGTGAGGAGGATTTCAAAGTGGGAGACCCACAACTAGATGCGTGGCCACTTGGCATAACGCAGGAGTTGGTCCTCGCAGCCACGAAAACCCAACCGTCTTTCAAATCAACAAAGGAAAGTCCTTACATTTGGCATTGGAGGGATACAGATAAAGACAAAGACACAGTTTGGACTTTACTCGCTTCGGCAATGTGGTATGGAATGCCATTGCAATTTGCCGGCAAAACGCATACTTACGACCAGATAAAGGATGACAGCCCATTGCCGTTTCCGGGCCTTTACACTGAGTCAATAAGACCAGATTCGGACGGAGGGCGTGGTTACCATGCTATGTATGTCGCTGGGGTTGGAGTATTCCCAAAAGACGGAGATATGGCCATAGATATGGAAACGGCCAAAACTTACGACCAAAAAAAGAATCCAGGCGAGTACAAAGATAGTAAGACCAAAGAGTCTGCATTGGATTGGGTTAATGACCACTTTAGGAAACACTTGGATGAAACAGAACTTTATGATAAGGACGCTGTCGATGAGGGCCGAGAACGCCCTCCTATTGACCGAGGTGCTTACGATACTTGGTTTTTAGATTGGAAGTCAGAGATACTAACTGAGCAAATGGGAGAGTTGGGTAAGAAGTATCAGCCACAGCCTTGGGCGCAGAAGTTTGTTTACTACTACCATAACGTTTGCAAAGTCGTAGGGGTAATTCCAGGTAAGACACACCACGCTAAAATTCAGGTGGGTTCCGATTCTAAGAATATTTTTTACCTGCCCACAAAGTTAGTTCCAAGTGACCTAAAAGGCGTGAAAGTAAGACATAAAGATCATTGGAGCGAACCAGTTAAGATACCCGTAAAGAAAGACGACCAAGGCGACCAAGTAGTGTTAAAGAAGAAAGACGACCAAGTAGTATTAAAGCAAGATTATGGTACAAAACTAAAGACCAAATTAGTCTCACAGGGTGACTGGGATAAGAAACACCATGATAATAGTGTTACCAGGAAAAGGTATGTTCAGGTCGTAAACTCTTGGGGAACACAATGGGGACATAAAGGACAAGTATGGATTCCTTTTGACGTCTGGTATGATTCATGGATTCTTACGGACGCAGTATATGGGGTAGGACTAATAGGATTCGCAGAGGTCACAAGAACGAAGGACGACAAGGACTTCAAGAAAGACGACTTCAAGAAAGGCGACGAAGAGTGGGAAGAGGAAGAAGAGGAGTATGAAGAGGAAGAGGAGGATGACGAATGACCGAAAACGCATTACTTTTCCGTGAGTTCAATAAGTACACTGAACTCGTTACAGTCGAAAAGGAACTTCCTACGGAAGACGATATCGATTTCTTCCTTGATCAGTTCTTGACAAGAAACTACTCGTTTTACTTCATGGGGACAGCAATCCTATGTGCAAACACAGAAGATCCAGAAACAGGGGAGAAACCCTATGATATGGATGATAAATCGATAAAACAGGTGTTAAAGGAACTCAAACCTATGCTAATGCAGAAGGTTAGAGATGCTTATGGTTCTATTTCTCACGAAGCAAACGTATTCACTTGGATCACTGAACCAAGAACTGTTAGTGAATATGCCCGAGTGATGGCTTATGATGAGGGAGTTGGAGCAAAGAAGTGGGATGAGATGAGTGAAACTGCAAAAGAAGTTCACCCACTAAAAGCAAAAGCACAACATCAGGCTTTGAAAATCAGAAGTAGAATCCAGCAATATAACGAGAAGGTATTGCCATTTATGTTGCGTAAGACAATGCATCATCCTATCGGGGTAATTAGACATAGTCAAACAACTGGACCGTTGGAGCCGAGAAGAAATGACGAGTTTGGAAACCCTGTCACTTTAGACTCTGAGGAAGACTTACAGGCTTTTATGTCGTCAAAAACGTACCGAGAAACAAAGTTTCCCGGAGGAAAAGATGCTGGAATAAGAGGACTACTTTGGATTCCAACCACGACCAATCGTGACGTAAAGATGGGAATTATTGACATAGATAATCCTGCTAATTTACCAAAAGAAACTTTACGAGATGTTACAAAACAAGTTGCGCTTAAATTAGAACAGCAAGGACATCCCTACATCATAATGTTCACTGGAAATAACTTTCAAGTGTGGTTTGGCCAGAATCAAGAGTTACCATTAGGTGATAGGCGAGACATACAAGATTACATTAGACTACTCGTCTTCGGTCTTGGAGCCTTCAAGCGTCAAGACGCAATCGATAACGAAATGATTCATTTTGATAACATACCGATTACCACTAGAATGTTTTTCAGTCTCCATTATCCAATAGATCCAAAGTCTACAAAGAAACACACAGGACTCGCTGCAGTTCCTGTTCCGATAGATGAGATTCTTACATTCGATCCCCTACTACACGCTCATCCAGAGAACGTTTTGGAACACTTTGATTTGTATGCCAGCATAGTGGCTTCTTTCTTTGATACCGTAGAGATAGGACAGGATTACGAATCAGAGGACGATTTGGAATCAACTCCGCCTTGTGAAAGATTAGAAAAACAATATCCCGAAAGCAAATTACTCTCCCATATAGATGATAATACTAACAGTATAGTAGTAGAGTTAGAGAATGTTGCTAATAAGGTAGCAGATGAGAAAGAGGCGTATGTCTATGCTAAAGCAAGAGGAATAGATGCAGTATTGAAATTCGATGACAAAGGCGGATTGAAGTTTGGATCTACCGCATTGTCGGCCGAAAAGACTAGAATGGTCGGAGGCAAGAAGACCGTAAGTGTTGAACAATCTATGTCTGCGTTAATTACGAAGACTGGATTTGTGATCTATGATGATTATATTTCTAGGGATTTGGAACGGTTTTGTCAAGCCGCTAACATCCACGAATTAACCTTAACCGGCCAATTGGTCAGTTATGATTACGCTGGAGTTGAGTTGGACGAATCAGAAATACAGGGAATACTTGTAAGAAAAGAAGGAATAGACCCAGATGACTTTAGACCCTTGAGATTCATTGTAAACAAAATTGCGTCTTATAACTATGATCCAGTTCCTAACCAAGTAATGCTTGAGGAAGTATCAAAGATTGGTGGAAGCAGAATGCTTTCTGGACCAAATAGATACTTTACTGACCCAATGGGAAACAAAGTAAAGAAGTGGTACCAATCTATTAGAAACCTCAGAAAAGGTAATCGTGTAGTAGTTATAGGTGAAGAAACGTACATGATTTCTTCAAAGAAAACGATTGCTATGACGATACTTGGAGTTTCTAAGACGACTAGACTCTTTGAACAAGATTCACCAGAATTAGGAACAGTATTTGTTGGTTTGATGAAGAAGGATCGCAATAGAGGCCCAGTTTATTCGATTCTTGCTAAGGCACAAATTGCGTTGAAGAAGGAAGATCGAATTAAACTAAAGGAACTTGTTTACGGGGAAAATTACTCTAATAGAGTACCTACAACCGTTAGAGATGATATCTTCACAGAACTAATCGAAATAGTTGAACCAAGTATTGTTGTTGATGTCACTTACGATGATGTAAGTGCAAGGATGCATGAGGCTGTGCCATTCCATTTCCTCCCTCAACAAAATAGAGGCAGCGTTTACAGAGCGTTAGGAATAAAACAATATGGTACTAAAATGAACGGTGCAAAGATTGTAAAAATTAGAGAAGATCTCGATGCACGACGAGAACCGGATATTAGTTACAAACAAGATAATCTGATTAAGATACAAGGAACTGCACCTAAAAGCGGTTTCTCAATTATTCAAGCATTACCTAATCCGATTCAGAAAGACGATTTATATTTCTGTTATGATAAACTACTTGGAGAGGAATTGGATGAGAAAACTCCATGGAAGATGTCAGAAAAGGCGTTTAAGAAAATTGCAAGATTGGCCAAAGACACATCACTAATTGGTTATGTCGATAAAAAGCGAATCTATTACAACGATGCTGATGACTGGGTAATCTTAGGAAACAATGATGATTTCTTCTACTGTCCAATTACTTTCAGGTCGATTACAGACTCGTTTAAGTTACGAGGTGTTGATGTCATTAATGCAACGAAGATGTGTGCAGAGTATGGTATCAAGTGGCATCTCGTCATATCTAAGGGGAAGTTTTACTGGATACATTGCGATATTGAAAACGCTCAGATTAGAAAAGAACACGCTAAGTATTTAGCAGATGATGCGTACAAAGGACCAGTCGAAGAAACACTTCTAGACCTAATGGACACAGTAGTCTCAACATACCCACCTAAGGAAGTTGTAAAAGATGCTACAGTGCCTGGATTTAAGTTTGATATTTTACAAATGGAGAAGGTAAAGAAAAATCCTGCGTTCCATGGTGTACCAACTCAATTAGATTCTTGGACTGATGTTTATGTCGATATGGAACCCATACCAGAGGGCGAAGAGCCAAGGAATGTGGTTACTAGGTACGGCGTAGTTCCTGTTCATTCATATCATGGGAGAAAGGTATCGCCACCATTGATAGGTGGAAAAGGAAAGGTTCCGGGGGAACTAGATGCGGCATACAAGCGATGGGAGAAGGGAGAAGATGGATACAAAGTATTCATAGATGTAAACTCTAAGGTAACCACTCATGGTCCCACACCTTACTATCGCATAACTGGACTCCCTGAAAGTTATCAAACAGCCGTTGATGACCCATACGGGCAAGGTGCTGAGGCAGCGAGCGTGGCAGGTGGTACAGACGAGATTAAATCGTACAAAGAGCAAATAGATTCGCATCATTTGTCAAATAAGCAACAAGCATTACAAGATTCAAAGTTACTTGCAGAGATGTTTAATTATATTCCCGGAGAACCAAGTGATCCAGAACAAAAGGACACAGAAACGTATCGTACAAGTGGATTAAGCCAACAATACAAAACTGCTGTCGAGAAAGACAATAGTAAACTAAGGAAAATACTTCAAGGTGGAGAGTCATTCAAACACTTCGGAGATGCTACAAAAGCAACCGGTTTGAAAAATCCACCAATAAAACAACAAGCATGGGAAGAGTACGTTGGGCGCTATGTAGAAGCACATTCTAAGTGGGAACTTGAATTAGAACCCAAAGAAAGTTGGGAAAAGAGAAGCATTGGTGAGTTTTCAACTCACTTAGTGCCAATGTTAGAGAAGGAAAGACTATTGGCAATGTATCGGTCCGAACAAGCATTGACAGAAGACGAATTGCGTGTAGTCAATGAAACTTTTAGTGGTGAAATTCAGGGAGAAGTACTAGAAAGTACTATTGGTGACCTATTTGCAAAATTAGATGACGACGAGGAGGAGATTGAGTTTGAACCAGATGATGAAGACTTTGAAATCGAGTGATATCGCAGCACAATTAAATCTCCCAAGTAAGGGCGATGTTGTATCTGGTGTCACAATTCTCGACTCGGAGAGTAGATTGAAAGACGGGACTTTTGGGTACAAATTAATACTTCCAATAGGGGTTAGACGTGGAGATCTGAATAATGTACTAAGGGATTTCTTTTCAACGTCTATGATTTCCTTAAACGGACAAGAGTACGTTGTGGAAAATCATGACTATCAGACGAAACCTACGCGAAAGGGAACAATACTCTCTGGCTATATTTATTTAGTTCCGTTGAGTAAGAGTAATCCCGTTAAGAAAAAACTGACTGCTCTACAGGATTTCGATAAAGAGTACACTGAAATGGTAATGGCAACACCAGGATCTTATTTCAAAATTGAGCCGTATCGTGGGTTTAATGGACCAAAGTTTAGAGCAAAGTTATTCTCATTTGTATCTAATAGAGGAGAAAATTACGGTTATACTGATGGTAAGAATTTGTTTTATCGAAGAGCATCGCTTGTTGCGCCACAGATTAAGATTACTAAGTCTCCTAAGAATGCAAATATGTTCTATCATACGCATCCCAAGAAAGATGAACCTACAATGAGTTCTGCGGACGATTATCTACTATACATCGATATGAGTTACAAACCGCGAAACATTCGTCATTTCTATACAGTGATGGCAGACAGAATGGATTACTTCTATGTTGTTCCTAAGCCATCTAAAAAGAAAGACTATGTTAGAATAAACGAGGACAAGTTCATTGCTGAACTGGACAATCAAATTGAAAACATCGGAAAGCGCTTAGATGAAAAACTACCAAATGACACTAATGAGGACGATCTGCACTATTGCGAAGTAGTAACCAGAGATGTTGTAAAATGGTTGAATAAGAAGTATGCAAAATATGTCACTATCAAGTACAAGTGTTACTATCGAGTTAGAAAGAATCCAGATAAACCAACTGGTTCGGATTTACATCTTGGCGACGAATATATTGCAAAAGGGCTTAACGACATTAAGACTGGAAAGTATTCCTGGCCAGAATTTGGATCAAAAGAGAAACCAGAAGAATCCTATGCATACTGGCATTCACGCTATTTCTCTATGAATAAAGATATGCGTGGGACCGGGTACATAGGACTACTTCCTGGTGATATGAGAAGGCTGGAGGTTTTCCTTTATGATAGTTATCGGGGCAGTAACTATTCCTATAATGACATACTAGGTATATTGTGCCTTAGTTATGATATTAATGTAAGAGACTCTAAGATAACAGATGGTAAGGATGGATTATCGAGAATAACTGACATACTTGACTATTTAGAGATAGAAGATAACGTATTGAGAGAAGACATAATGATGCTCGACTCTATAGTTTCGGTTCCCTATGGAAAACTTGCTAGATCCATAGATGATCATTACTTCATCATACCAATGGCTGACTTCTCGATGAAGAGTGTCGAGGCAATGCAAGAGGTCAAGGCTGGTAAGAGAGATAAAGAAAGAGCAAAGTACGATATTATGGTTACTTTGAGAGAAAAGATGGGCAAAGAAGTTACCAAGAGTCTAAGTGATGAGAATAGAAAGATTGGACGAGATATTTACAGCGACGAAGAGCCTGATCCAGAGACCGGAGAAAGAGAAATCATTGACCCGGCAAGAACTGTTAGAGTTTACGGACTAGATGATAAGGGCAACATGGCAGAGTTTCAGAAAGATAGAATCAATCCACCAATTGGCATTACAAAAAGAGAATACGCAGCATTCTTACCCACAAGGATCTTTGATAATCCGGATTTGATTGCAGAAATTTTTGCTGAGGACTTCAAGAAAGGCGATAAGCCAATTATGATAGCACAGACTAATGCATACAATATAGTAGTTCCAGTCGAAAGCAGCGCTGTCAGTATGATGATACAATCTGGTACAGGAAAAGTGCAATTATTCGTACCCGCAGCAGGTTTTCCCATCCCAGAGGATCCTGAGCAGACAGTACTTGATGCGTTTAGAATTCTAATTGAGAAACTAAATACAAGAGGATTCGATATACCGACTGACGATATTAGAATTGGAAACATCGAGCCACTACGCAATCCGAATGATGGTAATTTGGTTGCGATAATGGGACCTATCAAGATAACAAAGGACAAGGTAATTGAGTCACTGGCTAAGAGATTAGATGGAGTCATTGTTACGAAATACACTACAAGGGCCCTAAAGGAGTACGAAAAGAGTTCTAGTTTGATTGAAGTTACTGACGAAGTATTCGACAAAATGGCTACCAATGGCGATATACTGGTGATAACAAGCGGTCTCGATGGAACAAAGAGAGGATTAAACAAAAAAGACTTCGCAAGCGATGGTTTAATTCTTGTAGATATTGATTCAGAAGATTTACCATTCCTTATGGGGTCAGTGCCCCACGTAAAGACATTCTTTTTACAACCAACCAACGAAGAGGCAGCAATAAAGCAGTTCTTACTGCAAGATGTTTCACCACAGGAAGCAGAACGAGTCTCAAGTTCTATTGGAGAAGTAACTGACGTTGATAACGTAATTGAATACGACATAGACAAACCTGCTGGAGTAATAGAGGAGATCTATTCAGAGTTACCCAGAAAGAATCCATTCACCGACCCATCTGGTTCGATTTATGTTCCCTCTGGCGGGCAACATTACTTACGAGTTAAGAAGAATCCAAACTTGGGTGTCGTACCGAGAATTAGGAGTGAAATAACCGGTACGCCATACTTTATTGACCAAGATACAGGAGAGAAACTAGATGGATATAATGTCTATGACGGCGCTTTGTTGGAAATAGTGGATGGTAAATGGAATGCGAAGATTGGAGACCCAATTAAATTAGATCGGAAGCATACTACTAATCTAGAAGGAAGGATGCACGAATTCAATGTCGCAGCAGTTCGATCAGAAGATGGGAGCATTAGACATATAATCGAATGGACTGGAAAGTTCATCTTTACGGACAAAGTAACAATCACAGGACCCGTATTTCTCAAGACTGATCCATTACGATTTAGAGAACCAACAGCAACGATCATGACTACAGGCAACGCAAAATTACGTGGTGGTAAGGTAGCACTAGATGGTGTGCCGACTGACTTTCAAGGCAGAGCAAAGTCAAGTGGTGCCGACCCATTGCCTGGATACGTATCCGAAATGAAAGTTAAAGGTAGAGGCGGTAAAAGCAAAAAGGGCAAGAAGAAAAAGCCAATACACCCGTTAAACGCCCCAGAAAGGCCAGATTATGGTGCGGATTATCGCTGGTTACTATTGGAGGCATTCAATGCTATGCGAGCCGGTGGAGAAGACTTTGATGGTCAGGCCTGGTGGCAGAAACAAAAAGTATGGATTCACCAGAAGTATGGAAACGAGTTAATTCCTAATGCTAAATGGTGGACAGATGCTCCGTATGACCCAGAGGCGGATGACAAGTCTGCTGACTTTGATGATCTTGGCAAGGCTCTACCTGCGCATTTTACTAATCAAGTCATACGAATACCCCATACAAAACCACTCACTCCAGAGCATTTGTTCCAAATGGCTCTAAATGACGGCTATGCTAGCGTAACTCATGGATTAAGATTATCATCACCAAGAGATTATGTCGAATTTGAAGAGGCTCGACGTAATCCACCATGGCGCCACGGCGAATCTGGAATACACGGGACTGGTATGTTTGCAACCGATGACATAAGTAAGGGAGTCACTCTCTTGGATATGGAAAATATGCGGCATCTAAATCACTCAAGTAACTCTAACATTGTCGTTCAATACACTGACGAAGAACTAGTGGTAGGGGTAACATCGAAGAACATTAACAAAGGTGAAGAAATTGTTGGAGACTATCAGCAATTAGCAAAACTAACCGGACACCCCGCCGCAGACAAAGATGTGCCCCCGGAAACCTTGTTCAGTCCCGGCTGGCGCCACGGCGAACAAATGAAAAACGACCCATTTGAGGGCGAGTTTGAGTAATAACATTCAAGTCAGAGTTATGGTAGTGTAATCAATGTGGCTGCTCTAACAGGTACGTTTATTGAGTCCTTCAAGAAGCGACATTCGGTTGTTCTTGGGATAACTCGTAGTGGTAAGACTGTATTTACAGCAAAGGTTTTGCAAGGTGTGCAAGAGATAGGAGCGCACACAATCTTCGTGGATCCTAAACACGATCAAGCATTTGCACATCTTGGTACAATATGCCACACACCAATAGAAGTGTATAATCAACTTCTTCTCAAAAATCCAGCAATAGTATTCAGAACACCCGGAACTTCTGATGAAAGGGTGGCCGCATTAGATAGAATGGTCGAACTTCTGTTCTCTTTGCAAAGAAGTTCAGGATTCAAGAGGATTCGGAGAGTGATCGCTATTGATGAGGTTCAATTATTTGTAAAAAAGGGTAACTCGCGGGCGATAGAGATGATATACACCATCGGAGCCGGGATCGGAATAGTAGGAATGGCTTTGACTCAGAGGATTCAATTGCTAAATGAGACAGCATGGTCGCAATCAGATAACAAAGTAATTTTCCGTATTGAAGATCGGTCAGAGTATCTTCGTAGTAGAAATTTAGACCATTACGTAGACCAATTAGATTTCTTTACTGATCCGATGAACAAATATTATTTTTATTACACACAGGGAGGGAGTCGCTGGAGGACACATGAACCGGTTTCTCTCCTAGATAGAAGTAAAAACTTAAACCTGAGTCGATATTAGGTAGCATAATGGCAGTGGCATTGAGCGCACCACATTTCAAACCAAGTGCTGATGCACCGAATATACAGGACTTTGTGAAACAACTAGAATCGCTACTAGAGGTAAAGCAGTTGCCGTATTACTTAGCCAAAGGCAATTCAATGAAAGAAATGCTTGACCTCGCTTCTTCTGATGCAAGAGGAACCGCATACAACAAAGAACTTGCAGCGGCGTTAAATGTCTCAGATCTACACATAGAATTACGTGCTTACGATTTTAGTACGAATGCAGATTGGTCTAACTCTGACTTCGTTCTTGGTGAATTAATCAATTATACTGACGATGAGATCTTGAATCGGTTTGAGAATACTATCGCCAATCTCTCTAAAGTAGATATTGTTGAAGTGTTACCAATAGGGCATTACTCGACAGCCCTTTCAGAACTAGTCTATGATGTACCCAGTATAGTACTATATGTTAATGTAGATAGTATGGAACTATATCCTAGTGTAGCAGAAGGTATAACCGATATCATTGCTTATTACGAGGACCGTAAAACTTCATAGGATCATTCTTCAACGTCCAGCGAAGGAAATCAACTGCTGCATTAAGTGCATGGCTTCTATCTTTGAACGTTTTTCGATCAATTAATTCGTCAATAAAATCATATAACTCCTTCTCCATAGTGAAGGAGACTGGTATGCGTCGACTATAGTCACGTTCCGTTTGCCGACGAGTCACGATAGTCGCAGTATACGTTCACTTATCACACTTTTTAGAGACCAGGGTATCTCCGGTAGTAATCTATAGATATATGACACGCACATATACCAATACACGTCCCTTATATCCTCCCCCTTCCTCCGACAGTTAGATAATATGCCCCTGGCTGAAGTTGTGATACTAAATCCGCGTCGACCAGCAAAGCGAAGAGCCGTGAAAAGAAAGACTTCGGCCAGCCGGAAAAAGAGTGTAAAGTCTAACAAAAAAGGAAGAAAAACTATGGCAAGAAGAAAATCTACAAGAAGGGTTGTACGTCGAAAGGCTGCACCCAAAAGAAGAAAGACTACACGCCGCAGGAAGACTACCCGCAGGAAGGCTAAGCCTAAGCGCCGGAGAGTCACACGTCGAAGGAAGACTACACGCCGAAAGGCTAAGCCTAAGCGACGTAAGACTACCCGCCGAAGGAAGACTACCCGCCGGAGAGCCAAGCCTAAGCGAAGGAAGACCACTCGCAGGAGAAAGACTACTCGTCGAAGAAAGTCACCTAAGAGAAGGAAGACCACTCGCAGAAGGAAGACTACCCGCCGGAGAGCAAAGCCCAAACGCAGGAAGACTACACGCAGGCGTAGAGTAAAGCGAAGAGCAGCACCTAAGAGGCGCCGAAAGCCTCGAAGGAAGACTGCTCGAAGAAAGACTGTCCGAAGGCGACGAACTACCCGCGCAAAGCGCAGGAGATCGAGCAAGAAGATGAGTTTCAAGGGCTACACTTCATTCGTGAAGAAGCACATGGACCTACGTGGTCTAGGTGTTGTGGTTCTTGGTCTCGGACTCCCGTCAATCGCCACCTGGATGGCTAATTCTGGAGTCGGTAGCAGAGTCATGTCCTACGTGGATATGGTTCCTGGTATGACAACTAAGTATGGAAAGGCTGTTATCGCAGTCGGTCTAACTGCTGGTGTCTCATATCTGGCTGCTCACTTTGGCGCTATCTCGGCCGCAGAAGCACTAACTGCTAACATGATCGCAATGGGTCTTGTTTCAGTCGGTCTGCTAAAGACTATGTCCCTACCAGTAGGTCAGGGCCTTGTCGACAACCTACCAGCAGCAAACTTTGGTGGTCTAGCAGGCAGCGCTTCGTACGGTTACATCGGTAACTACCACGAGGGTGTAGGAGCAGAGATGCTTCCACAGCCTCAGTCACAACAGTTATTCGGTGTCCGGGCTAACATATTCTGATTACTAAAATCAGAACAACAGTCTACGAAAACACCCTTGCGGGGTCTTCGGACCTCGCTTGGGTGCACAATTATTTCAAAAAGTCCCTCTATCGTCTAGGTTCTTCATGGTGCTGTATTTACTAACATACTCATCATCTGATATCTTCTTCTCGATTAAGTCTCCTGCTATACGCATGAGCGCACATGAACGTAAATAAGCAGATACGGTTATCTTGTAGCGACTAGCCTCACTGACTATATCTTGGTAATCATCCTCACTGAATCTCAAAGTCACCACTTTGGAGTCTTTCTTACCTGACACGAAAAATCCAATATGTAGTCAGTAATAACGTTGTTGCAATACAACCGAATACACTGTATGCAAATCCCTTATATCTAGAAGGTCTTTCGACCCGAATAACCTGAACCAGTAAACCGGTGATGAAGGTGAACCAATAACGAATAGAAAAACTTGGAAGTGAAATATTGGAACTTAGACCGTACTACGATCGTCCTACCGGACAGATCAAGAACTACCTAAGCCTAATTGAGCAAAAAATTGCGAGCAACTTTCCGCACTGGGGTCGAGGATCTCAGGGTGTCTGGCCTAAGGGCGATTACGGTAAGGGAATTCTACGTGCTGACCAGTTCAGCGTGCTAGGAACATACGGGCAATGGTTAATTCCATCCTCCGGTTCATCCGGAAACCCGTCCTCTACATCCGTTGACTCCTACGGTTGGTCATCTAAGACCTTGAACTTTAAGAGCCTTGAAGAGTTCTTCTATCTAACTATGGGTATTCAATATCCGGTTACGCCACTGCTTATTACTGAGCATCAATGGCAAATATCGGGGATCGAAACGCCTGTAATAGATCAGCAGATCTTTGAGGTACTTGAGGAGCCCTTCGTGTGGTATGAAAGCCCGATCGTGATCGAGCCTGAGAAGAACATCGTCTGCAACCACCGTGTGGTTGGAGGGGCTGCTAATTTCGGTAACTCGACCATTGCCGGTGCTGAGAAGTGGCGCGTAATTGGATCTGTCGTTGGTCAACACCACGAATTGATCCAGCTCACACAGAACATTGGAGAGTTGAGTTAATCCTTTTGGATTAGCATTGGAGTGATATGATATGACATCAATTGGTGGATTAGACGTTGCTTTCGGTGCTAGGATGCAAGTCGTTCGCACGAACGTCATGTGCCTCGCTCTAGCAACAACTGGTCTGGCAAACTCCACAACCGTCCCTAAGTACATCCTTAATACATACAAGGAAGCACTTAAGGGCACCGTGATTGAGCCTGACTTTTTGTTTATCTATGAAATAGCAGACCTGACAGGTAGCGGTTATACGACTGCTGCTGTCGCTAACAGTCTGTTTAATCAGGATAACTCTGGCGATGGTACTGCCGACGTTACTGCATTAGAAGTAAATGGTGTGCTGAGAGCAATTGCTCAATGCCCCCTTGCTGTGAACAGCGCGTTCGCGGACACCACAGCGGCTCACGCTGCTGATGGTGCTGCGCACACTGCTCACAACTATTACGACATAAACGGTAACCTGGCTCTCGAATCTGTGTTAAGCCTATCCGCGTTCGCCCTTGACGATACCGCAGCCGACCAGGCTGCAACTGGAGTTTTCTCCAACGTCGATGGCGCATCGGATCCGAATGCTATGGCGGGTTTATTCCCTCAGGCAATTCAGGCTTTGGCTTTTAAGGACGTATATGACAACGCAACAGCAACGACAGGTGGAAACCTAGATGCTGGTAGCAAGTACACTGGTATGCATAAGGGACCGTTTACGGTCGACCTGACTACTGCTCTACAGCAGTTAGAGACAGGACCCTCTATTGCAACTGGTGCCGCTGCTGCAACCGTTGACGCATACACGTCCTCCACAACTTTCGGAACGATGGCTGCTGACGTCACTGGCGATGCCGGTATAATCAGCATGACTTCGCTCGCGAAGGTTGTTTGAGACTGTTTACAGTCAAACGCATTAGGGCATTGGCCTCGCAATCGCGGGGTCAGTGCTCTTTTTTTATTCAAAAATTTTAATGGGCAGTTTACAAACTGCTTATATTACACCACCCTATGCGAAGGATAGGTCCAAGACCTACCCAGATAAAGAAAGTGGTAATTTATGGCAAACCTAAATCAAGGATATAGAAGTGGAAACGCCTTCGGGCGACTAGCAAATGTAAGTTATGAAAACGGTATAGCAGGCGACGACATTGCGTTGAAGCCTGGATACCTATTGCGCATACGGGATACCTATGCGCTAGTAACTGGAGTCGAAGCAATGAGCGTCGATCTGTTTTTTACCGACACAGTAAACGTCGGTATCACAGCAGTAAGCGGCTCAGTTGCAACTGACTTCGATGGAACGCATGGTGAGGCACTAGAACAATACGGTCTAGCATCTATCAGCGCATACTACGACCTCGGAACATCAACTGTTGATGAGGCTGACAAGACGGGAAACATTCTGGCTCCTGACTACGATTCGGGTTTCATTACCTTCAAGGCACTAGAACCCTATGCAGGTAATTTGTATCACTTATGCCCAACCATGCCTTTACAACCTAAGTATATGGTAAAAGATACCGGCGATTGGCACTCTCTAAACGCTTATCCTCCGTACGACACATCGAGTGGTGGTCTACCTGTAGGATTCAAGGGTGACGGAACGGTTGCAAACACAGAACACATTGGCTCAGTATCTGCTAAGATGTATTTGAAACAGCCTAGCGGTGTGAGCAAGCATACTTTGGATGAAGCGAGTGACGGTGAGTCTGCTCGGGCAACTGCAAGCGAGACAACCCTAGAAGGAATGTCTGGTTTCATTGACGGCGAAATGTCCCCATTGGCTAATCCTGATTGGGCTTTCGGTATGATAATCGAGCATGGTGAGGCTTCCCTTCCGGCTTTCAGAGTAGTAAACGATTCAGACGAGTATATCGTAGACGGACGCTGCAGGTTAGTCGGTTGGAAGTACAAGATCCTCGAGTTGTCACAAGAGCAACTTGCTACGCTAAAGGCCAAGGCCGGTGGCAGACTACGGTTCATGTACTACAACCCAGTTACCTACCAGTCGTCTGGATTCCTGAGCGATTATCTCGCAATGTGAGTTTAGAAGACAGGTGGAAAACTAGATGGCAATCTTTGACTACGACGAATCGGCATTCAAGCCGACCATCATCTCAGCCCACGGGTTGAGAAGAGAGGTTAGACGTTCAGGTTCACCTGGCGGTCTAACTCAGGATGCGCGACGCGATAAGCGACTGCACAATCGCGCCGTGTTGCAACAAATTACAAGTGGGATCTACAATTATGGTACGGGAGCCAATGCTAGTAACGCAGACATAGAGTTACGAACGGATAAATTTACAAATCTGAATATTGATAGTGGTGAGACACTAGAAATTCTAGGCAAAAAAGGTGCAGGGCTTCTACATGCACTAGAAGTGGTAGTGGATAACCCCTATGCAGCAGTATACCTAGAGATAGATGGATATAGAAACACTACAGATGGTATAGGAGAGACCCCAGCAGAACTACTATTGAATAGTAGGACTCAGAGAGTGGATGGACAGTTTTGGGTCAAGTCTGTTGCGAGTGATGGTTCTTACACTATGATGTATACACCCACAAAACCTGAGCCTTATGAGGAACAACTCAGAATAATGGTCTCTAACCGTATCAAGCGAACAAGAGAGGTCTTTGGAATGAGCCTAAACTACACAAGTCGTGGTGGTATTCCTACCCCAATGAAGACTGACTTCATGGGTGGTGGATCTTTTTCTCACACCGGATTGAAAGAAGCANCAATCGGATCCTCCACTTACTCGGTCGATGATACTTACAATCAAGCAGTTTTCGATTCAAACAGTCATTTGATTGGGTCGGGGCATCCATATCAGGGACAGGCAGGTAAGCCAAAGTTCACCATTAATGCTGATTTTGATGGATCACAAGGAACGATTGAGTTTGCTGCGGTTGGAGCAGCAGGAGCAGATGCTAACGCAGTAGCAGGACCTGCATTGACTTCAAGTGGAAACTTCCCAGGAACCCCATCAACTCCGTCATATCAGAATTGCTTCATCTACAAAGACACATCAAAAGATGTGACAGAAGTTGCTACACTAGAATTCGATGAGGCAACTGGAGTCCTTCTTAATGAATCTAACATTAGCGCAGATGCGCAAACAACTTTGACAGTTGATACAGTAGATGCTACCGATCACTTCGACGTAGGAGACACAGTTTTGGATAATACTGGTCAGAAAGTCGGTATAGTCGAAGCGGTTACGGCTACACTAATTACACTCCTTGCGAACAACATCGTGGCGGTTGCTAACGATGAAAATCTGAGAAGGAAATCAACAACGATTCCCACAGTTGGTGATAGAATTTACTTTAGAAACAAGGGAACGGTTTACTTTCCAGGGATTGTTCAAAATATCTTCCGATATAATCGATCAGGTGATACAGGAAGCGATGGGTGGATTAGTGAGACGACTGCAAACTACGGCGATTCAACCGGCGCACATTGTTTCCAAGTGTCTCCCGGTTTGAGATCGGTCCCATCGGTATTCAGTAAAACCGCCGATGCTTCCGATGAAACGATTTCTTTCGGAAAGGTTACTTCTAATTCTGACAACAACCCAAAAATTGTGGTCAAGGGGCTTTTCATAAAAAGACAAACAATAATTGGCTCGGAGATGACTTAGAATGAAGACAGTAAACAAGATTTTCAAGTGGGCAGATAAGCATCCGTTAGCAACATTCGCTGCGGGTACTTTGGGTATAATGTATCTCTTTGAAAATTACGGTTCGGTAAATGGTCTTGGCCAAGCAGTATTCAAGGACAGTGGTAGTGATATGGATAATATGTTCCGTAAGACTGGCCACACTGGTGCCCCTGCACCGGGGACAGGCCGTTGGGACACAGTAATGCCTTCACCTTCTGGCCCACAAGTTCGCTATGATGCAGATTATCACGCTCAACCAATGATGATGGACCCTGCACTTGAGAAGATGCTTGCGGAAAGAGGGAAGAGACCGGTTGTGCAGAATGCATCAGTAAGACATGGCTACGAGACTCAAGTCTTTGCAGGGATTAAAAACATGAAAATGTGGTAATTAGAACCTGTGAGGAATAGTATGTTAGCCGGTGCTTGGGAACGAATTAAAGCCGCCAAAGAATTCGGTACGATAGGCGCATTTATCGGGCTCGCTGTATTTCCTTTAGCAGATTACCTTGATGGCAATCCGATGACATTGAAGAGTGCTGGCTTAGGAGCGGTAGTCGGAGCAGCAGTCGGTACTGGTGCAGGAATGTTAATCAATGCTGCAAGAAATGGTGAAATAGAAGACTATACAGTAGTCGCCCCACTACTAGGAGCAGGCACTACAATAGCAGGTTCCAAATTATATGATAGGAGTATGGGCAACAAACGCCTTATATCCAACGGCCTAGTCGGTGGTACAGTCGGTTTGGCATTAGGCGGAACTATAGATTATTTGACATGAGGAATTGACATGGTGAAATTGAAGACAAAGGTAACACGTTTTTACAAAAGAAATACAATGCTATCTATCGGATTGATAGCAGCGGGTACATGGTATGTACTGAATCAGAGAGGTATGGCACCAGCACTTCCCTTAGCGCCAGTGAAGCGAGCAAGCGCACCGGTAGCAAGATATGCTTATGACGCATATGCCCCAATAAGGAATGAACCATATTACAATACGTCTCACTTCTTTGGACCAGCAGACGGAGACCCCGTCTTCTACGGATTTTGAGGTGAGAAAATGGCATCAGGTTGGATGGAATTAGGAAAAATGGATCCAGGTCATCCTGGCAGTCCACCAGAAGAGGCAGTAATCCAACAAAGTGGAGGTATGTCTCTACCTGCATGGGCTAACTCAAGAAACGCTAAATTGGCCGGAATGGGTTTAGTTGCTGGTGCAGTAGTCGGCGTTGTTATCGTTCCCTTCCTCGCAAACAGGAAGATCATTAGTAAATCGAAAACATGGCAAGTTGCTGCCGCAGGTGCAGCATTTGCTTCACCAATCGTGGCTGCGTACGCATAGGGGTGAAAAAGTGTCTTACTACGGAAACGGAGTTGGAGAAATAACTCCGGCAAGAGTTGCAGTAAGCACGGTCCTAATTGGAGGAGCAATGGTAGCATTCGCTGCAGGTGGAGTCGTCCAAGCATGGGCAGACGGATACTTTCTAGGTCGAGCAAAGAAAAAGGGTGTTACATACAAAACTCTAGCAAAGAGAAACGCTGCGCTCGGTGGAGCATTAGGCGCAATAGCAGCAATAGGTATTATGTCGGCGTGATCACATGAGCATCACATCAGACATGAAAGGGGCTTGGAGAGATTCTAAGGCATTCGCCAAGAAACACCCTCTTGTAGCACTTCCAATAGGTCTCGCGGCCGGTGCTATGTTTCTGAATATCTATTTTACCAGTTACGTGATGACTAAGGCCTTTGAAACGGGGTATCGATAATGGCCAAGAAAGGCATAGTTAAGCAACTAGAAACTTACGGTAAGAAACATCCGTATGTCTCTCTTGCACTTGCAGGAACTTTCGGTTATTACTTTTACGAGAGTCTTGTAAAACCTAGGATGGAGCCAGAAGGGCCGAATATGTACCAAAATCCAGCAGGTCTTGGAATGACTACTTCAACCTCAACAACTTCTTCTTCCTCTCATGGAGTTCCTGGAATGGCTGACGGATCCACAGGAGAAATGAGTATGGATATCGACCCAACTAGATCTGGGATGTTTGGTGTAACCAAAGTGGCAAAGCCAATGCAAGAAACAACCGATTTCATCTCTCAACAGAGCGTAAGAACCCTCTCTGGTGTAAGAAACAATCCACAATCATTTTTGAAATATGATCAGACACGACAACTCGCTGGATTTTCTCCCTCCGCAAGAAGGAGAGTAAGTCATGCTGGTGGTTCTTCTAATCTAGGATATAGTCCGCAATTAGATACTCAGTTTGAGAACCGAGAGGCTATGATGACGGGCGATCTAAAGAAACATGAAGACATTCTCGGCTTCTCAGGGCTAATGCCCCTGGCAGGCGGAGATTGGTACGAATGAGACATAAGTTCGCTCATAAACAACCACGGTTTCATCCTGGTTTGGAATGGGAAAGTAGAAATCTAAGTAACGAATTCGTAGATATTAATCGAATGGCTCTTGACGATCGGTATGGGAAAAATGCTGCACCGCTAAGCAAGAGAAGAAATGGTATTGGTTTCACTGATGGTAATACACCAGGACTTTTCGGTTTAGGTTCTACTAAACAATTTGGTGGCATACAGCAGAGCATACAGAATGCTGTGCAGGATCCTAAAAAAGCCTACATTATTGGTGGCTTAGTGGCAGTAGGAGCATACACAATAATTGATTGGGCTACACATAAACCTAATCGAACTAAATTTCAAAGAATGATAAGGAGGACGCCCGGCTCCCTGATAATCGGAGCCGTGGCGCTCTCTATCTTTGCACCTAGTGCTTAATCACTCGTTGAGATTGTTCTCAAGGAGTAGAGCCGAGTTTAGAAGTGCGGCTGTGCCCTCTTCCAATTCGTGGTTGCTGACGGACTGTGTCAGTGCAACCTGCTTCCCCATTAGTTCAACGGTTATTGTTACTTGTGTTGTCTTGTCTTCACGCATCATATTCACCTTTCGGTAATCTATAGATTACATGCACTTATACTTATAGGTTATGATTCAGGTTCGTCTCTAAACTTGGGCAATTTTTTCTCTTCTTTTGTGGGAATCCACTCTATGTGCCCCTGACCTTGCGTTTTTTCAATGGTAATCTTCCTTTCAGCACGGTGTCCACGACCTAAAAGTTCGTCATCCTTAGCATACGGGTCTTGTGCGCCGCGGAGAGCCACCGCTTGCTCGTTTGACCACGTTATTGCGTGCTCTTGATTCTCGGTTTGTTCTAACTTTCTCTTGAAGCCAAACACCTCATCCCAAGGCTCTCCAAGACAAACATGATTCTGTGCTACATGGGACCAATCACAACTCTCACATACAACTTTGAATAGATGATTCCATGGTTGTGTGTCGCCTCTTGCACCAGTTCTTTTACTCTCAATGACTACTGAGTGAAATATCTTAGTTTCTGGATAGTCACACACAGGACAAGCAAGTGGCTCATCTGTACTAGGGTGGGTCGCTACCTCTCCATCGAGGTTGATTTTCTTATCGGCTATATCAGCACAAATAGGACATTTACGTCTTGTTTCCCATTCATTCGCTGTAATCTTCTCGTCCGCCATTCGTTATCTCTCCAGTATCATTGTCAATTGAATCGAACATAGCGTTCATTAAAGCAGTAACGGCTAGAAAACAAACGCCTCTGGGATCTCCGTCATATTGAATTGCCAATAAACCTGACGAACTACCTGCTGCGAATATGAAGTCTTCAACACCCATCTCTTTCAACTCTTGAGCAAAGGCATTGACCTTTGCCATCACTATTTCATCACTCATTGTATAGTAGACTCCTTTAACTTAGATATCAAACTACCCATTTTGTTAGACTCTGTATCGAAATCGTAAGTATTACAAACCTCAGCCACGACATGTATTCTAGAAATATGGGCTAATGGATTCTTTTCCCACTTTTTGTAGTCTTTTTCTATTATGTTTTGAACTTCTTTTCTTCGTTTTAGCCAGCAAATATGGCAAACAACCACGGCTTCTTTTGCCTTTCTCATTTTTATTATCTCTTCTGTCTCTTCCCACTGTTTATTGGCAAATTCATCAGAAGAATCAATCACTACTTCGGTAACATATTCCTCATAGAGTGCTTTCTGTAATATATGGCTTCTAGTAGTTTTACGACAACTTTTACATGGCCTACTAGTTGTCTGAACATCGTCTCTTTCAAAGAAACTCATATACTGTGCAACACTCTGACAGACTTAACTCATGCGGAATGCTTTTGTTTAAGTATTGGGTGCGAAATACGTGGCTAGTGAGGATGACTCTATAAATTCCCAAATTCATGGGACCACTGGATCTGGGAATATCCTCCCAATTTCAGCAATTACGCAGGAAACTGCCACATCTTTACTATTTACCAGACAAGGTAGGGAAGACTTTGCATCAGCAACACACCCGAGAATGGTAGTACCTAGCCATACCATAGCAAAACAGTTACCGCTACTCTGTGGTTTACAGGATGTAGTCGCACAAACTGGATTTTTGATAACGGCTGATTCCAGTAATACAGTCACTGTGATGATTGGTGGGCAGACAGTATCTGCAACAGATGGACTACCCTTAGTAGCAGGACAATCTCTAATGTTAGATATAGTAAGAATGTCTAAGATTTATGCTATAGCAGTAACAGATCCTGCTAGTGAAACTTGTAATTTATTTTGGATAGATATGTGATACTATGGGATATATGACAGCACCCCCTGCACTCGTCGATTTAGACGGTGATGGCGATATAGATGGTATTCTCAGGAGGATAAAAGACGGAACGGGCATAACATTGTCCCTTAGTCAGAATATTCTAACAATTGGTACATCTGGTGGAGTTTCTCTCTTTTCTGATGGTGAACCATCAGATGATGATGGTGAAAACGGTGATGTGAATATAGATTACACCAATGGAGACATCTATCGTAAAGCGTTGGGTTCTTGGTCGTTATTTGAACACATACCTTCTCTTAGAAGAATGAGAATGAGCGTACTGACTTACAATACGTCTACTTGGGCTGGTGGGAAATTCGGTTTGTATAGTGGCAAATGTTACTTTCATAAAACCGCCTTTCCCGGAACAAGCACAGTTGCCGAAGCAGAAACGTATCTTACAAATTTATCATTGACTGTTGGGACCAGATTTATTTTCCAACAAATAGACAATCATGATAATATAGCCGTCTATAGAGTAACTGATTCAACTCTATACTCAAACGGGGAGGCTGGATACGAGTCTGGTACGGTTGGGACAGATCATATTGGTCTCGCGATGGCCAAAGAGTCAGGTATAACTCTCACTGGAGATGCCAAATATAACGTATCGATAACGATGCCACTGAATTTCCTGTTCGATTCTAGTGGAAATGCCACGATTTCAGCAGATTTGAGCATAAAAGAGATGATTCTCACAACTAATTCCGGCAGCACAAGCAGTACAACCACCACTACGATAGATGAATGGGCTATTGCGACGTATAGAAGTGCAAAATACGAGTATTCTATGACAAACACAGATGCTAGCCCTGATGAATACCAAGTAGGGGAAATGTTAGTGGTACATGATGGTTCAAATGCCAAACATAGCGATTACTCCGTAATCTTTACAGGCAGCAGTCCGCTAGGCACGTTTAGTACAGATGTGTCAGGTAGCAATTGTAGATTAAGGTTTACAGCAACAAATAGCGATGCAATGACTATTAAAGTGGCAAGAAAAGCAATCAAGGTGTGATAAATGGCAAATGAATTCCGTGTAAAGAATGGCCTTATCATCGATGAGGTTTCTACTGGTGCGGGAACTATTACTTTCTCAGATGGAGATGTGTCTACTACTGGTACAATGACCATCACCTCCACCAACGATGCAGCAAATGCTATTTATCTTCGTGCTAATGCTGGGACGTCTGAAACAATCAAGATTCACGCCGATCAAGGTAGTGGCGCAGGTTCGATTGAATTAACTTCTGATGCTGGCGGTATAGATATCAATGCTGCAGGCGCAGTGACAATGGATGCTGTGGGTATTGCTTTAGGTGCAGGCTCTGGAGAACTGGATTTAACTACAACAGGGACAATGGACATTAATTCTGCTGCTTTAGATATAGACGCATCAGGTGCAGTAACAATCGATACATCAGGAGGGGCCAGTCATATTGCAATTACTTCGGCTCACACAGCAGATCAAGCAATTCTTATTTCCGCAAATGCCAATTCTGGTTCCATATTAGATATGGATGCAGGAATTTTAGAGATAGATACACAAAAATGGATGGAGTTCACAACTACAGCAGCCACTGGTCACATTCTTTTCACTTGTGCCCACACATCAGGAGTGGCATTTCATATTGATGCTAATGCCAACGCAGCCTCAGAAGTTCAAATTGACGCTGGAATTTTAGATATTGATGTTACAGGGGCAACTACAATTGACGGTGTGGGTATTGCTTTAGGAGCGGGATCTGGAGAACTAGATTTAACTACAACAGGCACAATGGACATTAATTCTGCTACTTTGGACATAGATGCTAGTGGCCCTGCTTCTATTGTATGTGCTGGAGCGGCCAGTGACATAGTTTTGACTACTGTTCACACCGCAGGTATGGCATTTCAAATTAACGCTAACACCTCTGGTACATCAGAATTAGAGATGAATGCTGGTATTTTGGATGTCAATGTTACAGGAGCAACTACAATTGACGGTGTGGGTATTGCTTTAGGTGCAGGATCTGGAGAATTAGATTTAACTACAACAGGCACAATGGACATTAATTCTGCTGCGTTAGATATAGACACATCAGGTGCAGTAACAATCGATGCAGCAGGAATTGCCAGCCATGTTGCAATAGTTACTGCACACACTGCGGGAGATGCATTTCACCTCGACGCAAACGCAGATGCTGGGTCAATAGTTAAAATTGATGCTGGAATTTTAGACCTGAACGTTACAGCAGGTGTTACATTAGACGGTACAACACTTTCGATTGACGGAACTGACGACTCGAATCTTACAGTTACTGGCTCAAACAAAGACCTAAACATTGGAGTTACTGGAGGTAGCACGCAAGAATTGAATCTTACTTCTGCGGGTACAGGTACTGGAGTAACAGTGCAAGCCTCCGCAGGGGATTTATTTCTTCTAGCCGCCACTGCCAAAGATATTAAACTTCAAGCCGGTCAAATAAACGTAATATCCAAAGACGATGCAGCAAATGCAATTAAACTGACCGCAGATCAAGGTACATCGGAAACAATTGTCATCTCAGCCGTACAAGGAACTGCTGACGCGGCTATTTTGCTCGACGCAGCAGCAGGCGGTCTTACTCTAAGAGCAGATGCTGCGACTAAGAGAGTCCATATTGAGTCTACTTTCATTGATACAACAGCCCAAGCAACGACATTCCAGTTCATAGGCGGATCCGGAGTTGGTAGTGGTAGCACTACTGCCCTACGCTTCCTCAACGGAGACGGAGAAAATCATCTGACCTTTGACTCGTCCAACGAAATTAACATAATGGGCAAAGATCTCAAAATGGCTGATGGTGGAAAAATTGGTAGCGGTACTGATTTTACTGGTGGTTTATACTTCAAAGCAAATGGATTAACTACAGGTTCTAGCACGCAAAATCAAACCGACATAGGGCTTCAAGTAAACGCTATTGATACTGCTGATGAATATGCAGAATTGAGAGTTCATGTTGGAGTCGCTGAGGCTGATTACGCAACTTCAACACACCCAAAAGATTTGGCCTTCGTAGTAGTAGAAAACAGTGGAGGTGACAATGTCGGTGCTGTAGGATATGTTTGGAGTCATGGTGCTGCTGGTGATGGTTCAACATGGGGCATGGGAACTACTCAAGGAAACGGTGGAAACGAGCTGACTTTGGGGCATTACGACGGAAAAAGTTGGGATGGAGTTAGAGGAGATACTATGTCTCCATTCGATACAGCAACTAATAACGATAAGCAGAATCTTTGGACAGTCAATACTAATGGACAACATACGTATGAACTTGGTAGTTTCAAAGGTACAACAGCGGTTGCAGGGTCAGTCAAGTGGCTGAACGCTGGTACAGATAACACTCCAAATGTCAAAGTAGAAATAACAAGCGGTGGAGAACTGCGGTTTTATGAACACGCGGACAGCCTGAATAATTACATTGCTCTAAAAGCACCAAACGATCTAACTGGCACATCGAACTACACACTCACTCTACCAGTAGATGATGGTACCAGCGGTCAAGTTCTATCTACTGATGGGAGTGGTGCACTTTCTTGGGCAACTGCCTCCTCTGGTGGCGTAGATATTTCTGGTACGGATCATAGAATGGTCCGTATGTCTGGTACTGACGACATTCAAGACACTGGTATTACAGTAGACGATTCTAATAACGTCTCTGGTATGGGTACTCTTGGTGTCGGCGCAATTACTACAACCAGCAACTTGGCTGTGACCGGTACAATCACTGGCGATACTAGTTTGACACTTGATGCAGTGACAATTTCTACTGCTGAAATTGGTGTTCTTGACGGCGCCACTCAGGGTACTTCTGCTGCGTCTAAGGCGATGGTAACAGATTCTTCCGGTGATATTCTTATGCCAGACAGCGATAAGTTTGAACTTGGTGCTAGTAGTGATATGACGCTATATCATGACGCTACCAACTCTTATATTACTAACAAAACTGGTGCATTAAAGATTGCCACAGAGACTTCTGGGATTGCTGTCGCTATCGGTCATACTATCTCAGAGACCACTATCAATGACAACCTAACTGTGACTGGTGACCTTACAGTGAGTGGGACCACGACTACGATTAACACGGCAACTATAGAGATTGAGGATAACATTCTCAACTTAAACAGGACTCAAGATACCACTGATACTGCTACTGCCGCAACAAGTGGAATCGAAATATACCGTGGTGATGGTGTAACTCAGGCGTCACTTATCTTCGATGAGTCTGACGATACTTGGGACCTAACCAATGATTTCAAGATTAACGGCACTAGTGCATCGAGCAGCGCAAGTACTGGGTCATTGATTGTCGCTGGTGGTGCAGGTATCGCAGCAGACTTGTATGTGGGCGACGATCTTAGATTGCGTTCAGATTCCTCTATATTCGCTATGGGTCTAAATGCAGATGATTTCTCAATTACCCATGACGGCGATCTTGGTGCGACCATAGCAGGTTCTCCGATAACTATTACAGCAGCAGAAGCATCTACATGGTCTACATCGGCAGGTGCGCTAACGCTCACATCTGCCGCAGCCGCTACGTGGTCTACTACGGCAGGAATACTCACACTTGACGGTGACGACGGAATTCAAATTTCGTCGACTGCCACAGGAAACATTGATTTAGATTCAATTGCCGATATTGTTCTTGATGTCGCAGACGACAAGCACGTATTCTTCCAAGAAGGAGGAGTGACACACTCCGCAATAGCACATGGTACAGTAGAGATAACGAGTCTTGCTGGAGCATCGGCTGGAGCAACGGCAATCGACGTCTTCGATTGTACAGTTTATCAGGCTGTGAAATATCTCATAGTAGTAGAAGATATTGCTGCTGATAACTATATGTCTACAGAAATACTAGTGCTAGGTGATGAAAATGGTGGTAGCGCCGTTGGTTATATGACAACCTATGCAGTTCTCTTCAATAACGCCGAATTAGGTGTCTTCACAGTATCTGGTTCAAGTAACAATATCTCATTAAATTACAATCCGACAGATCAGACTGGGACGGATCTACATAGAGTAAGGGTGGTGGCACAAAGGATAGCATCTCTATCTGACGCAGGTCAGTGATTGCTAGAATAGCCAACGCCCTTGCGCAGGGGATAGTGAACCGCGCATGGCAAACGAATTTAGAGTAAAAAATGGTATAATCTGCGGCGGGGATATTCTCCCCGATTCAGATGGTGCACATGATATAGGCGCATCTGGAACCGAGTTCCAAGACGGTTGGTTCGACGGTACGGTGAACTGCGATGATCTTTCAGTATCAGGAACGTCCACAACGATTGGAACTGTTACATCTGGATCATGGCAGGGAACTAGAATTTCTCCTACTTATGGTGGGACCGGGTTATATGACGCCAATGCCGGAACAATAGTGATAGCAGATGGTTCAGGAGCGCCAACAACACTCGATGTGGGTTCGTCTACTGCCATAACGATACTTGGCACTGTAGGAACAGGTGTGTGGCAAGGAACTGCTGTTGCTTCTGCTTACTTGGATTCAGATACCATGCATCTTAGCGTGGCGCAGACAATCACTGGAGAGAAGACAATTGACAGCACTGACAAGTTCTATTTCCGCGACTCGGCTATTTATCTACACTCCGATGCAGATGGTTATCTTGAAGCCGTAGCAGACACAGGAATTTCTCTTAAGATCGGCTCTACTGAGCAAATAATACTAACAGATGGCGTATTCAAACCTACTGCTGATAGTGATGTCGATTTGGGAACAACGGGTCTTAGATGGAAAGACGCTTATGTTGATTCAATTACAGTAACCGGAGAAGTTGATGCGGCTACATTAGACATATCAGGTACCACCGTAACAGATGGGACAATCTACATCAAAGAGGGCGCTAACGCCGCAGGCGATACGGTGGCTTACGGGCAACTATGGGTGAAAACTGCCACACCGAACCAACTGTATTTCACTACTGATGCCGGTGACGATGTTCAAATTACCAGCGGTACTGGAGTAAATGTTTCTGTCGGTGATAACTCAATAGATGCCGATGCTTTGTATGTTGGCGGCGATGGTACATCAAGCCAGTTTCTTCGTTCTGATGGAGACGGATCTTTCTCATGGGCTATTCCTTCTGGTGAAGGTGCCGATGAATTAGGCGAACTTAGCGATGCGACTAGTGGCCCAACCAATCAGTATAACCTGGGACTTGGAACAAACGCTGCAGATGCGTTATTGACTTATGTTGGTGGAATGGTTGATGGAGCCTATCGTAATACTGCAGTTGGATTCGACGCAGGAACCGGAATCACCTCGGGCGACGATAACACTTTTGTGGGCTTCGAGGCAGGAAAAGCAACAACTACGGCTGGATATAATACTGCGATCGGAAGAGAGGCTTTGAAGACGAACATCACTGGTCATTCCAACATTGCCATTGGGCAAGTAGCCTTAGATGCCCCCGACGCCGAAGATTACAATATTGCGATTGGAAGAGGCGCACTTGGTGGTGCAATTGCTGGCGGCGAGTACAACATCGCAATCGGGTATGCAGCCCTCGATGTGCTTACAATTTCAGACAAAACAGTCGCCATTGGGCATAGCGCTGGAGGAGGCATAACAGGCGGATCTGGTACTAATGGTAGCGAAAACACACTGGTCGGATACCAGGCCGGGGATGCATTAACGACCGGCGAAAATTGCGTCATAATTGGATCCGATGCGGATGCAAGCGCAGTTGGTGCAGCCAATCAAATCGTTATCGGAAAAGGCGCAGTTGGTTTAGCAGATAACTCGGTTGTGTTAGGAAATACAGATGTAACTGCTTGGTTACCACCTGATGACGCAGGGGTCGATCTAGGAAGTTCTTCTTATCAATTCAAAGATGCTTACATTCACGGCACACTAGAAGCAGATGCAATCACTATCGGTGGTACTGGAATTGGCTCAATTTACTCGCCAGTCGCCGGACACTCAAGTATAGCGACAGTAGGAACAATCGGAACAGGAACATGGCAAGGGACTGCGATTGCATCTACATATATAGCAGGAGACGCAATTACAGGAGCCAAAATAGCAGATGACGCTATTGATTCAGAACACTATGCAGCAGGTAGTATAGATACAGCACACATAGCAGATGACCAAATAACACTAGCAAAAATGGCTGGAATAACTAGAGGTTCAATAATAATTGGTAATGCTAGTGCTAATCCAGCGGCACTCGCTATTGGTTCTAATGACTACGTATTGACAAGTGATGGGACAGATATTGCTTGGGAAGCAGCAGCAGGTGGTGGTGCTTCTGCTCTCAATGGCTTAACAGATGTAATCAGCAACATCACCAATTTCGCAGACAGTATTCTTATATCTCCTGATGGTGCGGCCCCTCCACATGGAACATTAAGTACTGCAACAGACAATGTAGGTATAGGAAAGGATGCCTTTGCCGCATTAGAATCGGGCGATTATAACATCGCCATAGGGTCTAATTCACTAAATGATTTGACTACGGGTGGCTCCAATGTAGCAATAGGTGGTTGGGGTGCATTAGAAAAAGTCACAACTCAATCGGAGTAGTGCAGGGCGATACATAACTAATGGTGGAAATAATACCTTTGTTGGGACTAATGCGGGAACGGGTAATTCAGGCGGTGTTGCTGCTTCATCCAATGTTGGTATTGGTCAAGATGTAATGTATGCAATAAATGGTGTTGCCAATAACAATGTTGGAATAGGCAAGTATGCTCTTAGAGATGGCCTAACAACCGGTGATGATAACGTAGCAATTGGAGAAAGTGCAGGTCGTAACATATCAACTGCCTCAGAACTAGTCTTCATTGGAAAAGAAGCCGGAACTGCTAATTCAACCGGTCTAAGAAACATCGCAATAGGAGGAAATGTCTACAATGCCGCAGATACCGAGAACGACAACATAGCAATCGGCTACGATGCTCTCGGTGGTGCTGTTGCAGGTGCAGAAAAAACGATAGCGATTGGTAACTATGCCGCAGATGCAGTAACAACTGCTGATAATCTGATAGCAATAGGATATAATGCCGCAGGTTCAATGACAACAGGATATAACAATACTGCTAACTCAGTTTACATCGGTAATGAAGCAGGTGCAGCAGTTACAAATGGTGGAGAGAATGTAGTGATTGGACATGAGGCAGGTAAAACCATGTCCACTTACATTAGTGGAACATTGAGATGCTCTTACAATGTCCTCATTGGAAGTGGAGCAGGTCTGTCTCAAACCATCGGTGGGAGAAATACAGCCATTGGTAATCAAGCGATGTATTCGGAACAGGAAACAGGCTACAATTCTTACTTTGGTGCTTATGCAGGTTATTATTCAAGAGGTGGTGAAAAGAATACAGGTATAGGTTATGGTGCTATGTTTGGAACCACTCTTTTCACAGGGGATAATAACACTGCTATGGGATATGGTTCTTTAGATGTAATTACAACAGGTTCATCCAATATCGGCATAGGACACGATGCTGCAAATAACATCACTACGGGCTCAAACAATGTCGTCATCGGCGCGGCTGATGTAACAGCAACAAGTGATGACCAATTATCCATATCATCAGGAGATGGTAGCCCTGTTTGGATTACAGGAACAAGTGATGGTTCCGTCAATCTTCCCAATTCAATTCTCAAGATTGCTGGCTCAGTCGGCTCAGACGGACAGGTTCTCACTTCGACTGGAAGTGCAGTAGCATGGGAAGCCGCAGCAGGTGGTGGTTCAGTTGGTGGTAGCGATACTGAAATATTGTACAACAATGGTGGAACAGAAGATGGTATTGCTTCGATGACTTGGACTGATACAGCAGGTTCAGAACAGTTGTTGATAACAGATACAAGTGATACTGCACTAGTGAAGATTGTTCAAGCAGGAACAGGTAATGCATTTGAGGTGCATGACCAAGCAAGTGATTCAACTATCTTCTCAATAAACCATCAAGGCTATACAAGCATAGGGGTGTCTGGTTCAGTAGGTAATCAACTTCATGTGGATGGAGATATTGGATTTGCCAATTCAACCATTTATGCATCAGGAGGTTCAGGTAAGTTTAGAGCATTAGATGGAACCGCAGCGGCTCCATACTACACCTTCTCCAACGACACAGATGTAGGAATGTATCGAGTTGGTACAAACCAACTTGGTTTCACAACTGCTGGTGCATTAGCATTAACCATAGGTAGTAGTGGTGAAATAACGATTCCCGGCCAAATGACTAGTAGAGCAAATGTCGTGGCAGTATCAAGCAATACAACATTAACAACAGCACAATCAGGTTCCTATGTTTATTGGACAGCAGGAACTTGCACTTTACCAGCAAGTTGTACCGCAGGAACCCAATTCACTATATTCAATAATACAGGTTCAAGTGCAACAGTAGCGCTTGGAACTAGTAACTCAGTTGTGAGTAATTGGGCCTCTAACGCAGCAGTAGCAGATAATGATGCAACATCATACGTAGCCGTTTCTTCGACAAATTGGGTTCAGGTGGGTGCATGAGTTTCTTAGGAACAGTTGGAGTGGTAGCCCAACAAGGAAATCAAGGTGCGGGTGCTGGCTGTACAGCAGCACCTACCGGCGTCTCTATGGCTACAACTTCCTCTGGGAATTATGACGATGCTTGCATTGTATACTCGATAAACTTGGGTAGCAGCAGCGAAGATGGATTAGACGCTAACACGGGCTCAGGCTTTGCGATTGACGGAACCACAGGAGAAAGTACCGCAACAATAGCCCACTGTTTTTGTCCTGAAACAGAAGCCCAACTCAATAATAACAGCGGAGTCCTTAAGTTTGGAGTAAAGGCCTACATAAGAGAAACCAGCCTCGGTGGAGAAGTAGCAACTTCATGGGTATGGGTAATGAAGGCACTTAGTTACGATGATACCAACTCGAGTGCAATTACCGGAGCAGTAGTAGGCGGTACTGCATCAACAAGTCAAGATGCCACTTCGTCTGGGACTGGCGAATATGCACAGATTACGCACGCTTCTGGCGGTAGAGGTTATTTACAAATGTATAATGGCGACTTCATCTCATTTAATATTAGGGCTACTGCCACTAATGCGTGTGGGGCAGGGCTTGCAGCCCCAGATTTGTTTGTTAAGATAGAATTCTCTTGAGGTGATATGATGAGCAGGTGGGAAGTTACAGGAATACCAGAAGGAGAATCGGGAGATTTCTCAATACACCACTGTACGACTACAACAGGCCCTGCAGGTTGGTTAAACTACGTTAATTACAAAGGACTGACCGGCGGTCCCTATACAGTTCTCTGTCAGAAATTCAATGGATCGCCTTGGTTGAATATTATGCAAGACTCAGAGGCAGAATACACTGAACACGATTGGCTTGTCTCCCGTATGTCCGGAGATATTCTACTAGGAGGTTTAGGGATAGGTATGATACATATACCCTTACTAGCATCTAGTGCTGTAACTAGTGTTACAATAGTAGAAAAGTACCAAGATGTAATAGACTTAGTTTGGGATGATTGTGCTAAGGATGAACGCTTTACTCTTGTTCACGATGACATTAACACATGGGATCCTGATTCCACAGATGGGCTTCCTACAACTAATTGGGATGTCGGTTGGTTTGACTCATGGCTGACTCATGATGAGCCGCTTGCAGATTTTATCGCACGCATGAATGATAAATATGGCGAATATGTTACGGAAATAGGTGGCTGGGATTGGCCAGAGTAAATAGAATGACTTATATCAAACAATGAGGAGCGATAACTATGGCATTAAGAGTATCATGGCCCACTCCTTACGGACATACGTTTACAGAAGCACACGCAGTTATACAGGATGCACGGTTTGAGAGAAATGTGCAAAGCGAATGGATAGAGTACGACGAAAACGAACCAGGAGTACCCAATCCAAACAATGAATGGGTGCATACTAAGACATATCCAGTCAATTATAAGGTCAAGATATGGATAAGCGAGGAGGCTTACAATGACGGTTCATCATTCATTAGTGGTTTCAATGGAAAATTTGAGGTTGATATCGCCGCAACTAAGACTCAGTACAACGTCATAAAGCAATGCTATATTCATCTGAAAGCACAAGATGGTTGGACCGACGCTGTAGACTGTTAAAATCGACCTTAACACTTATAGTAGTCATCAGACGAATTAAATTTCATGCCAGAAGGCGAAGAAGTAGAAGCAGAGCAGCAAATAGTGAATATCTTGGACCCATACTTCCAAGAAGAGATTAATTTGACTTTAACAAAAGGTCAGGCTCTCTTTATCTTTAGAATTCTTGAGGCTAATATAGCACCAAGAGGACTACAGATGGTCGAGTTTGCCTACGATTTAATGAAGCGGTTTGATATGGTAGAAAATTTCGTGAATGACACGGGCCCAGAACCGGAAACAACCGTTACGGTTGAAAAGGCAGAGATATTTGAGGAAAAAACTGAGGTGGTTGTTCCTGCTCAGACTTCCACAACAGGCCACGTAATGCCAAATAACATTGGAACTACCGTTGAAGAGGAGTAAATATGGCTAGTGCAGTAGATGCTAAACAACAAGTACAGATAATGTCACCACAGGACATTAACATTCAAGTTGCTAAGCAACTTGCAGACCTAGTGCGTTCGACACTAGGACCGTACGGTATGGATAAGGAAATGGTGGACGCTAGCGGAGAAGTTGTGATTACTAACGATGGTGCCGCTATTCTTAAGGAAACCAAACTCAATCACCCAACTGCTAAGATAATTACTGAGGTGGCAAGGACTCAAGAAGAGAATTGCTATGATGGTACAACATCTAGTATTGTAATAACTGGAGAGTTGATGGATAAGGCAAAAGACCTTCTCAAGATGAAGATTCATCCAACCAGAATCTCAAAAGGATATATTTTGGCTAACGATAAGGCTCAAAACTTGCTTAAGGATATAGCAATAGAGGTTAATGATGACCTACTGCTTTCCGTTGCTAGTACAGCGATGACTGGTAAAAGTGCAGAGGCTGCACGAGATGTGCTTGCACAGATAGCACTAGATGTAATCAAATCAACTACACTTGATAACATTAACATCATCAAGAGGCCTAATGGTAAGGTTAGTGAATCTGTTGCTATTTCCGGTCTCCTAATTGACCGTGAGAAGATGACCCATGATATGCCCGATAAGGTAAAAGATGCTAAGATTGCACTGATTAGTGTAGATGTTACACTTCCGGAGTTTGCACAGCAGTTGCAAATACAGGTTAGTGATAATACAGCAGTTCAAGAGTTTATCGAAAGTAGGAAACTTCAACTCAAGGAGATTGCTAACGTTATTCTTTCAAGTGGAGCAAATGTTGTTTTCTGTAAGAGAGATATCGATCCCTTTGTTGCTGAGATATTTGCTAAAGAGGGAGTTTATGCTACTCGTAGGATAGCAATGAGCGATATGGAAGCCATCTCTAGGGCCGGTAACGGTAGAATGATTTCATCTATTGATGGCATTAAGCCGGAGGATCTTGCTACTGTGGACTCACTAGAAGAGATTACTGTTGGGGAGAGACCCCTGATTAAACTAACAGGTATGCCATCTAAGGGCTCTGTATCTGTTTTACTTAGGGCACCTACCTTTACCACCGTTGAGGAGGTTGGTAGGGCCTTTGACGACGCAATAGGAGTAGTTAGTATAGCAATGGACAGTGGAAAGATAGTTACAGGTGGCGGTTCACCTTATTTGTACCTCTCAAAGAACTTGAAGGAGTACGCTTCCACTGTTAGTGGACGAGAGCAGATGGCTGTTGAGGCATTTGCCCAAGCATTAGAGATAATCCCTGCTGCTTTAGCAGAAAACAGTGGTTTAGACCCACTCGATACACTTATCAGCCTACGCCAACTCCACAGTGATGCAGCCGGACACTCCTTTGGGGTGGACGTGGAGAATGGAGGCGGAGTAGATATGCTAGAAAAGGGTATTGTAGAGCCACTTGAAGTGGTTTCTCAAGCCATAGATAGTGCAACCACGATTGCAGCACAGTTGCTCCGCATAGACAACATCATCGAGATGCGAACCGGACCGGAGATTGGAGAAGATGGATTCAGTTATTGAAGCAATAATCGGTTCAGCGCTTGCTGAATTAAATAAGACAGGCGTAAGTTATGTTCTAATGATAGAAGATGATGCAGGAGCGCCTGCTTTCTTCTATAATGATCCTAAAACTCACTATTATCTAATTAGTGAACAGAAAGGAGAGTAAAAATAATGCCAATAGACCCTACTAGAAGCCCGCTAACAGAAGCCATGTTTACTGATGCACCAAATATTCAATTTGAACAGATGACTAACGAAGATATCACTCAGTTACAGAAAGAGCAAGAGAATAGATTAATTGGCTCAATGATGATTCAATCTATTTTCCTTGCTCTCGCAATAATGTTGTATGAAAGTTGGTCATTTGGTCAGTTCGCCCAAGTTTGGCAGTCAGCATTACTATACGGTATGCTTGCCTTTACTTTCCAAGCCTCTCTTTACCTACTTTACAGGACTATGTTTGAGGATTCAACTAATTACAGGCGACAACTTAAGCGTATGAAGAACAAAAACAAGCGAAGAATGGCTCAAATCAAGTACGAAGTAGACAAGCAGCGTACAGAGTGGATGCTAGACCAGCAGATTAGCCAATTCCAATCGAGTGCTATGATGGCACAGGCAGATGGTATGCTTACTCCACAAGAACAAATGATTCTGCAAAATCAATACAAGCAAGTTCAGCAGGCAGATAGAAATGCGCCGACTGTAGATGCTAACATTAAGTACGATTTGGACGCACTTGCAAAGCAACTGGGTCTAGACAGACTAGGTGCGACTGCAATGAGCCCCTCCCTAACCATCACTCAACCCCCTTTAGAGACATTCCAGATCCCTCAACCTCCCAAGCCCGAAGCGTTGGATCTGGATCCGAACAACCAAAATTAGAACAATGCAGGGCAACAACGGAGATGGGAACACGGTGCGAAAGAATGACAAAGGTAGGATGGTGTCATCAACATGGGCCTAATCTTCAACGATGAGAGAGATGAACAGCAACAAGCAATGATGCAAACGACTGCTATTGGTCTCACTTGGCAATATAGATACCTCACAATCAAGTGGGCATTTTATTGCACTGTAACAGCCTTAGTCTCTTTCACGGCAGCAGCCTTCGTAGATTATACTATAGTCAGAACAACAGACTATAGCGGAGTATTAGACTGGTTTTTAACGAAAATTACGGATTGATAACATGGCATCAGGAGAGATTATCTTTGTTACTGTTATGTGGCGCGTCTTGAATAAAATAATGACTTTGATTCCTTATGAGGTTAGCATAATTGGCGCATCGGGAACTGGTAAAACTACTCTAGATATGCAACTTACAACACACGGGGAGATAAGAAAACTGAGGGATGAAGATCGAACTCACCACGCCAAAAATTGGTTAGGGAGTTACAAACTCCCTTTAGCCTCTAGAAAGCGGGTTACTTCTGATGGGAATCTTGCAAAAACAGTAGTTTCTAGTGATCTTGGTGGTCACATTCAATATCATTCTACATGGTTGAGAGATATGATTAACCGTAATTGTAGTACTGTGGTAGTGATAGTAGATGATAGACACGTAAAAGACCCGCGTAATGTAGATAATCAAACTGCATTAGGGTATCTAGTAAGAGGATTGTCTGATAAAAAGAACATACCAAAGGGCCTCACTTGGAAAGGTTGGTGGAGAGCCAGAAAGTACTATCCACAAAGAGTCATTATTTTGGCCAATAAAGCCGATGAATGGATGACTGATGTCGATCACGGCACATGGGAGAAGGGCTTTATCTCCCGTCATAACATATTTGATGTATTTAGAGCAGACCTATACAAACTTCAAGCAATGAATATTCCTGTTTACATGGATGCTATTAGCGCACGCTATTCATGGAACGTACAGGATGGACTATACAAGGGGCTAACAATATGAGCGATAAAGAAATTAAGCGATTGCGTAAAGACATTAGAAATGGAAAGAAAGAAATATCTTTTTTGATTAAATTACTACATGAGGACCAATTACATGAATACAATGATTGGTTACTTGAAAATGTTAGTGAAACTAGAAAATTAGAGAGGCCGAGAATATGAGTAATAGAGAAATATTAGATGCGATGCACAATCCTGCACTACAGGAAGGCGGATACAATGACGTGGTAACACAGGTTGATTTCAGATTATCGGATCATCCTAACCCAAGAAAGGCTAGAAAGAAGAACATTAAGGCTGCAATGAAGGCATTAAAGCCTAATCAGCGGTTTGTTTTGACACCTAAAAGATGGACTAGGGGTAAATTTAGACACACCAAATCAAATGAATGTGTAATAGATGGTATAGATTGCGAACATGCTGACTATGGTGACCTGTTTGACCAATACTTTGTGGACCCTCACACGTTAAAATTGAGACCTTTCAAGCCTACTAGTGGTGTACTACCACTACGAGGTAGAGGGTTGAATGGTACATATTGTCCTCAACATATGATGCTATATCACAATTTAATAGAGTGGATAGAGCAAGAGGAGGAGGAAGATACTGGATTCTTCACAAGAATGGCTAAGAAGGGTGTCGCATTCGTACCCATTATAAGGCCACCAGAAGTACCAGAGCATCCCGTTATTGTTAAATGGACACCATATATACAAGAAATGTTGAGAGACGGTATACAAATCGTACATTATAAGAACCCAGTCACTGGAGAAAACGATATAACTATGTTGGTTTTCGATAATAGGGTGTTAGCACAAACTGCTCCACGACCCAACACCATGTCTACCATGGATATGGGTGAATATTACAAAGTACTGGAGCAAATGCAGGCTCAAAACTAATGGGAAACCTTCAATACAAAGACTAGGTGTGGATATAACATGGGATTGTTTGGCAGCAGCAAATCACAACCGACCGCACTCGCTATACCAGGTATAGGTGGCGGATTTAATCCAGATCAGATGGCTATGTTTCAACAAGCCGCAAATGACTCAGGTCTTTCGGCTATGGGCATGGGCATGGTAGACCAATTTACAGGTGGAGGCATTAATACTGATGAAATTGAGTTAATGTACCATCTTATGGCACGTCATCCTAATGAAGTAGACCTGTTTTTAGTGCAGAATCCTGCATTCTTATCAGGTTTTGCAGAACTCATTTCGGTGATAATGCGTAAAGAACTGTTTACATGGTTCAATTCACCAGTAATAGCCGCTACAATAGATCCTACTTCGGCTGCTGAATTGGGTTATTCGACTATCACACAGGAGAATATAGACTCAATCATAAACAATATGGTGCAGGGAACCGATGCTGCAGGCATGGTTAATACCCCTCAACAAAGGATTAACGCAGCCGATGCAGAGGCTATCGGCCTAATTAACCAACATAAGTACGGTATGCAGATGGGTGTAATGGGTAACCAGATGCAGAACCAGCAACAGGCTTACCAACAGCAGTTAATGCAACAGCAAATGATGGCTCAACAGAATCAAGGACTTACCGGCGCATTGGGAAGTTTCGGTTCGAGCCTCATTAGAGGCTCCCTAGGACTGCCTCCATCGCCACAGCAGCAGATGTATGGACAACAGCAATATGGGCAATATCCACAAGCACAGGGTATGTATGGGCAAACCCCACAAATGCAGTAGTTCTCCGAACTGCTTAAGTTAAACCACCCTGTGGCACAAGTGCATGGTAGGTAGTCGTACTCATCAGCACACTATTGCTAGAGCCTTCGGTTCTACGCCAAATGGCTCCCTTCCTGCGTATGGAGCAAAGGGCGAAATGGCTCAATATCATAACCCAAGATCACATTTGAAGCATAGAAAAGTGACTGCATTAGGCGAATCCTCAGGATTAACGACTGCTGTAGGTGGTGCAGGGCTAGTCAGTTTAGGTTTAATCTGGTTCGGAATGGGCTTCCCAGGTTATAAGAAAGCCGAAAATTGGACAAAAAAACGCCTTGAGAACAAATATGAGACCGCTCAGTACGCTGCAATTCTAATAGGTGGCTACGGGTTGGTACAAAGAGCATACAAGTAGGTGAAATAATGAGCAGTTTTCACCGTCAAGATATGTATTCTAATTCCCCAGAAGACGATTCAATGGATATGAGTGGTTTTTTGGGAGATATGCCTAGTTCAGAATTTGATTCAGTAGAAGCAGAAGCACCAAGAGTGGTTCCTAGAGCAAGAGGAGCCTCTTCTAATGCATCTGGAACGATCGGATATGTAGTACCAACGACCACTATTGAGCCAGATGAGCCTAAACTTTACCATGCTGCAAGCCCATTTTGGGCAGATAATGACGGCCTGGCGCCCAAAGCCGCAGCAATTTCAAAGACGATAGGAGTAACCGGCATGGTTCTAGCAGGTACTTACGCGGCAGCAAAGCGAAATGAAGGAGGATCACCAACCGCAAAAGCAGTATTTTACGGCAGTACAGCAATGTATGTACATCCAACTCTTGGCGTAAATCATGGCTTATTGAAGGTAATACCCGGAAAAGAACACTGGGTTGCTAAGTATCCTAGATATGGAGGTATTGGAATTATCCACGTACTAGGCGTATACGGTTTCTATAAATTAATCAGGGGGCAGTTCTACGTATGAGCGGTTGGTTCGGAACATCAAATCCAGAAGTAGATGGCCCATTTCAAGGAATAGGGGCGGGTTATGCTCGCAGACGAACTGCACAGCGACAGAGATATAGTCCCGTAGGAAGAATCACTCTCCCTAGCCCTGTGACAAAGCCGCCAGTGCAAACAACTAGCAGTGGAGATTCAAAACAAGTGTATCTTGGTTGGACTTTGACAACCAAATACATAGCCTTTGCAAAAACTTACTCGACTACCGCCAAGAAATTAGGCGGAGGAAATCATGTTTTCCAAGGTAGGTCAAAAGGCGAATCAGTAAATGCTGCTAAGAATTGGATAGATATGAAAGTTAGCGCACAAATTGACCCATCAATGGAGCGAGTAATTGAGATTGCTAAGAAAAAAGCAGCCGAACAAGCAGTTTCTGTGACAGATCGACAAATCCTGGAGCAGAAAATCCTAAATCAAGAACTTGCGGATAGGAATGCGTTCACAGAGACACCGAGACCCACACTCCTACCGTCTACAGATCCTAGTGATGTTGCTCAGTTCAACAGAGAAAAGGCTCGACAAGAGGCTGCCGCAGCATTCACTCCTGTTAGAATGCCTAAAGATTTCATCGCAGGCTCCTATACAGTAAGGGCTTCATACAACGCAATCACACAAACATACATCGTGAACGTTTTCCAAGGGATCGTGTCCAAGGCTAATGCCACTTTCGACAAAAATTCAGGTACTGCTGCGGCTGCAAAACACAATCAATGGGCTTCATTAGCCACTAAGAAGGCAAAATATGACACAGAAGTCGGTAAAACTTACACCAAAGGTGGAGTAACCGTCGAACTGAAAGTAACCAAAGTAGCAAGTTTGGGTGGATTCCTAGATGATTTGCTTAATGGATTCGGAAAAATGGTAAATGGTGGAACCCCAATGCAAAATGACCAGGTCACGGAATCCCAACCTTCAACACTTCCAATACCGATAGAACACAGAACAACCAACTGGGATGATAAGATCCGCCTCCATGACGAAGTGATTAAGAAGCCTATTCCTACTCAATCCACCTTTTCAAGTTGGGATGCAATGCCTCAGAAGTCCTATGTTGTGATAACAAATTATGGACCTAAGGCAAACCAGCCCATGCCACGTCCAACCTATGAACAAGCCTTAGAACTTTACAATGAGATTGTAGCCGGTGTTGATGAATACCTCCGGAATAAGCCTGTTATTCGCCCAGTCCCTCCATCAGATGGTAGCGGTGGAGACATTACCGACCCAAAACCTGCCCCGCCTCCAGCAGGAATGCCTCTACCTCCAGATGCTACACCAATTGACCCTCCTTTTGACTACATTATTCCCCCTGACATAAGGCCTGCTCCACCAACGACGCCGACGCCGGTCTACATAGTTCCAAAGCCTACTCCTCCGGTGCAACCAGTCAAACCTACGCCAAAGCCTACGCCACCTACAGATCCAGGTCTAATAGAAACAACGGATATTGTCTGGTGGATAACACCAGATGGGAACGTAGGTACTGGTTCATCGACAGCAATGGCTAGGGTGCCTGGCGCGAGACGTATTACTCAAGAAGAATGGGCAAAGATTGCTTTCCCCGGAAAGGGCAAAAAACCTATGCCTGAGCCTATGCCTGAGCCTATGCCAATAGAGATACAACCACCTGAACAGTCAGAAAACTATGATGAGTTAGTCAATAAAATCATAGTAGATGATACGCCAGGAAGGATTGTAGTGCCACAGCCGGTATCTACTTACCAATATATGTCGGTTGAAGACAATCCGTGGGCGCCTAAAACAACAACTCAGATGACAAGTTCTAAGGTAGTAGACAATAAACAACTTCTTGGCGTCGGGCTTATAGCATTAGCAGGCATGATGTATTACAGGAAGTGAATGAATGCCATACGATGATCCCTACGCAGACCTTGACTTCAAGAAAAAGAGAAGCCATCTTTGGCGACTTAGGAGTCAACGGCCGAAGTTACGTAAGCCCTGGAGCCCCGCCAATCCGAATCGTGAAATCCGGGTTCATCCTTTTGTATCTTGGCAATATTACACTGATAAGGAAAAGGCGTGGGATACAACCACCCCAGCAAGCGCAGTTGGTGTAGACAAATTAGCGAAATCTACAGCGATCTTTGAACAGGCAATGGCAGATAGAACGGTTAATGCAAAGCGAAGAGAAGAAATAGATCTCAGAGCAAAGACAATCAAATCCGAGATGGAGAACACCAAAGATGTGATTTACATCACCGACTTAGCAGAAGAAAGAAACTCATTGATTATGGAGAAAAATATTCTAGAATCTAACGATGAGGCACTCAAGGCTACCGCTGAACTCTACTTGAAAGATATGCACCAACATAGAGACAGCATGGGTGAGTTCTATATTGACGGTCCACATACTACTGAGAACAAAGCCGCATTGAGTACGGTTCTTGGTATGGCTGCTGTTGGCTATGCAATGTACTATCTTCTAGTCCCAAGAGGCCCCGCAAGAAGGCCATATAGGAGTTTGTTCCGCGAAAGTGCGGTTTCTGGTGCATTTAAGTAAAAAAGAATGCTTAAGTAAAAGTGAATGGTGGGGAATATATGGCAAAGAGAGGTTCACACCTAAATGCGCACAAAGTAACGCCGAAAACGAAACTAGCCGACATCATCGGAAAGAAGCCAGTTTCATACGGTGAGGCAGCAAAGGCACTGTGGAATGACAAGCAAATGGGGATCAAGAAACTCAAGTTAAATGGTGAGGCTGGAGATGGCGAGACCCTCAAAGTTGGTGGGAAGGTCTACAAAGGTGGTCAAATCATTCATACTGGTGAGAACGATGTTTGGAAGGCGTTTGCTAATGGAAAGAAGAGGATCGCCATGACCCAACTCGGCAAACTAGTCAAGCAACACAGTACGCCGCCTAACTGATGATTGCTTATGGGCCATAATCAGTACACTAAGGACTCTGATCTTTCTAAAGATAGGCTTTGCACCAAATGCGGTGTCGAAGTTAGAAGAAAATATTCCGATAAACTTTGCGGTAAATGTTACATCAAGAAGAAACATGCCGAAAGACTAGTGAAACAGCGCGCAAAGGCTGCTACCAGGGGTCATCTAGAGAAAACAATGTGGTTTTGACGATTTTAGCCATTTGCGTGCAATCTGAGCCACTTTAGAGTTCAAGCGAGCAGTGGCACCTTTTTCTTTCGCAAATGCCTCTAGGGTACCTTCCAGAGGGACGTTTTTTTCAAAAGTACAAAAAAATTACGAATTCACAAAAAAGAAAGTTTGACAGCGATTATAGAAACATTTTGTCTAAAACACTCAAAATTAGACCTGTCGCCATGATAATTTGGACAATCCGCCAGTTGAATATCATCTCATTTTTGGTCTCATCGATTTTGTCGATAATTATTTGCTTATCCTCTTCGGGTACCCGGATAGTTAATTCTAATTTGTCTGGAATTAAATTAGAAAGAAAATTACCCCTGGTTGGTTCAGTTCGTGGTGTTGTCCCTCTTTTTCTTGGCTTAATTTTTTTATCCATTTTTAATTCCTACCCTTTGAGACCCCTATGAGTCGCCCGTGGTTGCATGGGTCCCTATCAATCAGTATAGTTTTTCTTTTTTCAGAACTGAATTAGCATCTACAAAGACAAAATCGCTTTCACAAAAGCCCGCTAGTTCATATTTTGAAAATTTTCTTTCATAAAAGTCCGCCATGGTCTCAGTTCCAAGTACTTCTATGAACGTAACTACATGAGTTGGAGTGACAATATCCGGAATACAGCCATTTTTGAGTCTAACTTCGGTCCAAAATGGGACTCCACCCTCGATCAGATGGTTACAAACCTCACAAATTCGTTCTCTATGTGCCTTTGTATGCTCAGAATTTAGCCTAATTGAGTTCATAGGGTTCTTGTAAGACCGATCTACGTGTTCTCTAAAGAAAGCGTTCACGATTTTCTGGTCCGGAGGTGAGAGTTTCATTTTCTGTTCCGCCAATAGTTGAGAATTCCGTAAATTTTCCAGGCGTCTAACTTTGTTTTCTCCGCTATTTCTGCGACTTTCATACCACCTTTTCGCCAAAGAAGTATCTTGTCGAGTATTTCTTTCTCAGTAAGTTCCTCAACTAGGACTCCATCCTTGTAAATGAAGCCATAAGGTGCTGAGCCAGCCTGCTTTGGCGAGGCTTTTATGCCCATTCTGATGTTCAAACTACGCATACTGCTGTAATATTGACCTGCTTTAGCCACTTGCTGCATAGTAGAAAGCGCATTTCTACCAGTAGCCCACGGTATATTGATGCAATAAACCGAAGTTTTACTTAGAGTCTTCAACTGATCATCAGTTATTCCATCTAAGGAGTATAGTATAACCCCTGTATAATTGGGTATATCTGCTAATAGTTCTTCTAGTCCGTTAGGAATATCATCCCAACCGTCTGCATAGAACTCATCTATCTCTACATCTACCTCTTTTGCCTTGATTTCTGTGTACTTTACCATCTCGGTGAAGTCATAAAGTTTGCCTGCGGGGCGGTATAGATATGCTGCAACCTTTGCCATTACTGCACCTCCTTTTTAACCACAGTCTGGCACCATTTTCCTTCTGAGAAAAAGGCTGATCCTACACATTCCCAGCCCTTTGAAAGAGCCAGATTCACTTCTTCTTCTAAATCGTCAATCGAATATTTGTTCAGTAATGCATATTTCATAATCATCACTCTCCGAGCATTGCTCTCTTATTGCTTTCTTCCCACTCTCTAAGGACAACCTCAGAAGTCTTATCGATTCCTAAATCACAGAACTCCCAAAGAGTCGTCTGTCTGCTGTTTTCAAGCGTTGGTGTATTGCGTAATGGCATCAAAAATAACCTCCTCTGAACTGCTCATACCACCATAAGGCCATGAGCATAACCATAAATGCTGCTATTGTGAAGGTTGGATGGTCATACATTAGGAACTCTGCGGTATACTCATAGGGGTACATTACGCCAAGTCCTTCACTTGCTGCTCCAGCACTCATAATTACACAAAATATAGCGATTAGTATGGTATATCTGGCGACTTCTTCAAAGTCTACAGAGCCGGTAAATGGGTCTCTAAGCATTATGCCACCCCCGGTCTCTTCGTTCTCTATCTAAATCCAAACAATGATTACACCTGCAAGATGGATAATGGTAATTTCTACGACGGGGCTCATAAGGGATGGGGGCGGTCTGGACATACGGATTCTGAGTCATCGGTTGAGTCGTCGGGGTTCGGGAAATCCCCCAAGGATTGGGTCTTTGTCTTTGTTGAACCGCGGCACTACCACCAATCTGTATGTTATCGTTACCTATCGCTACTTGGTCCAACCGATCATTGGTTATGTGGTTTAGTTTGGTGTCTGGTATTGGTGTATATGAAGCGCTTGCTTCCATAGACCTAACCTGACTTGGTTTGATATCAATCAATGATTCTACTTCTGGAGCAAGTGTAGACCACGCCATCTTAGAATATGTTCTTGCTTTGCCAAAATGCGCAAGTTGCTGGTAATTTTCGGGTGAAAAGGCAACAAACTTGCGGTAGTTTCGCTTAATTCGGTAACAACCCTTGCATCTTGACTTCTCAAGAAGTACTTTTCGGGAGATTGGTTTGTAAACTTCGCCTATAACCCCAATAATTTGGTCACACTTTAGACAAAAACCCCTGAGGCTCGTATCGACTGCTATGATAGCCCCTCTTATTTTTCCAAATATGATCATAAGTTTCCTTTCCTCCTCTCGTAATATAACTCAACAATCGCTTCTCCGCATAGTGCTGCACCAGCGAGTGCCCAAAAGAAGTCTCCAGTGAAATGGGTATAGCCGAAAACGTTGCACATAGCCAGTGTAGTCAGTAAAAATCCGCTCATGAGAATCCATTCGTAGCGGAAAAGTACTCTTTTCGGTAGTTCGTACAACTCGTAGTTCATCTTCTGAACCACTTCGTTCAGTTGGATTCGCTCTAACCATTCATTCGTCCTCTTTGACATCCTTTTCACCATTATAGGGGACTGTTATCCCTATACCATCCTTCTGAAAATTATTAATCAGAACGTAAATCAAATCTTTTAGGACTTCTTTATCCTCATCTGTTTCTGCTTTGAAGTACTGATCGACTCTTATTGTGAAGTCAGCGAGTGCAATTTTATAATGCCTACACCACCATAGAGCATCTTTTTCTTCATAGTCTGTTAATGTAGTCGGTCTTTTCCTCATCATCTATTCCTCCGTATCCAATTTTTCAATAATTTACGATATTCTTCCCAACTCATTCACTCTTCCTCCTTGAACGTGTAGTCGATTGGATTAGGGAACATTATATCGACTTCGCCTGCAACTATTTTCAAAGCGTACATCGCTTTGTCATAAGCATCGTGGTAAATTTGACTATTTGGTTTGATGCTTAAACCAAATTTGAGTCCGCCAGCGATACCTAAGACGTGCTCTGCCATCTTATCTTGCCACATTATTAGTGCTTTTTTGTCTATCATCTATATCTCCTCCAATCACTATCGCTAAATGTATAATAGATCAAGGCACACAGATATAGGAAGCATATACTGCCAACAATTTCACTAAAAGACATCATATTCGTCCACCTCGCATAATTCGCATCATTTCCTGCGCATTCGTATAGTCTAGTAGTCTCATTTTCTTAAAACAATCAGTACAACGTGCCATTCCCGTATCATTTATGATGATTAACTCAACAGATTTCTTGGAGCAGTAGGGGCATAGTGTGTATTCACTCATTCTTCCACCTCAAAATACTCGTCATAGACAGTTTTCCATGTCCTACCATAGATTATATCCGATATAGTCCCTCTCTTAATATCTATATCTTCATACTCACTTACTATATCCCCTATACTGTATGGTTCATTAGTAGGAGATACACCTGTATAGTACAAATTTAGAATATCCCATACGTCATCCTCATCTAGTTTGCTTCTGGGATTGTTAGTTCCAGCGATATTTCCGGAACTTCTCAAGTCATCCATGTTGTCATCATGGCTCCCAATGTGAAAATGATCTGGATTGCAACAGAGCCGGTTATGGCATTGGTGTAGGATTAACTCATCTGGCTCGATATAGCCCTCACAATAGATGAAATAGGCCATTCTATGGGCAAAGAAGTTCCTACCTGTCCCGGTTTCATGGTGCTTCTTTACATGGAAGCGACCATAGCCCTCAGGGTCTAGGCTACCCTGCCACTCCCAACAGCCATTCTTACGCCTTTTGAATTTGGAAACGAAGGTATCCACCCAATCTTTATCGGCTACAAGCCGCTCAACGTGCTTCTGAATTTTAGTTGTCATCAGAATTCACCACTGCTTCAAGAGCGTTAGCGATCCGCTCCAACGCATTTACTATTGTATTGGTTTTCCTAAAAACCATGATATTTTCATCAGAATTCTTGGCATTTTGTGCCAATATAGTTCTATTTATGTTCTTGAGATCTAGTTCTTCAACCAGAGTAAACCCACAACTCGTTACAATCTTCAAACAATCATCATAAAGGTCATGGTTGCGGATATTTTTGATGTTTAGAAGCAGATAACCATCGTCAATAAGGTATCTTTCGATATTCAAGATGGTCGGTTTGATGTAATTTTCCAACCAGTCTGTATACTTTGGATTACTAGAGATGCTCTGTCCAGATGGGTTAGCGCGAGCGTATTCTTCTAAGTCAAAATACGGAGGCGAACTGAAAGCCAGCCCAATTTTGTTTTCCCATTCTGGAACAAAAACCTCGCTACCAATGGCTCGGATGTCGATTTCGGAAGTCGTATCAGTTACCTCTTTGAATTTGTCAGCGAAGTTTTCTAATCTATTGACTAGTCGCGTATTTGGGTCAGTCCCAAAGTAATTAACGTCGGTTGATAGGCTAGCACTCAGTCTTATTCCCCAACCACAACTGAAATCGTAGTAGTTATTATTTACATTGTATTTGTCTAGTATCTCTTTCACCGATTTATATGGGTAGTTAGGTAGTTTTGTTGCGGTTCCAGAAGGACTGAGTCTGAAAACCGTCTTGATATTGCTAATATCGCTATTTTTAGTAGGATACACTCTAGGAAAACTTCTAACTTTTGACATGGCAAAGCGAATTAAGTCATCCGATTGCATGAATTCGTTTATACTCCACTTGGTATAATCAGAGAATCCGCTCTTTGTCCGACAGTCAGCCATGAGGTCATAGAAATAATAATTGTATACTTCATTCGTCCTAGTCTTACCCGCTCTAAGTCTCTTAATCTGCTTCTCAACCTTGTCCATTTCCGGCTTAGTGTAGAAATCCTGACGGATCTTATCACACTCTTTGGAGGTTAATTCCTTCAAATAATGACTTGTACAGAAAGTCTTACCCAAATGACTTATCTCAAATTCTGTTGGTTGCATCAGTCAGACCCTCTTTGTAACCCATCGCGTCGTTTGTGTCCTTCGCGTCCAAGGTACGAGCCCCGTGTGTTAATTCACGAGGGTCCGGGGCCTCTCTAAATGAGCCACCAAAGCACTCCTTAAAGCAAGTGTCTTTGAAATCACAGAGTTTCCTACAGAAGTTTACCTGTGGTAGTTGGTATTCGTTGAAGTTAGGAAGTGGTCCACTACATACAGTGCAGTTTAGAGCGGTTGTTGAGTTCTCTTGTTTACAGATACTCCCTGTCTCATCCTTGTTCTTGCAGATGTTCTTTCTAGGCGCTCCACCCCAACCTAGTGCATTACCACCATACTCTGGTTCTGCTGGAAACACACCTTTTTCATGGCCGTTCAAGAAGTCCGTAGAACGGACAAATTGTGTGACCAAATCTTTGAATCGCTCAACATCAGTAGGGTATACTGTGACTTCAAAGGTTTCAACAGTCGGTTGCCCAGCCCGTCTCTTCTCTTTGTAGCCAGTTTTGTGCTTATGAGTTACAATGTAGCGGAAATCGTTTGTATTCAATGCCTGTGAATAAGGAACCCACTGCATTTCAGACATGATTCTGCCTGCCGTCCAGATAGAAGTATGCCAATCAGAGGCCATTTTCAGATCAGTCACTGATCCATCTTCGTGTAGCATATCAGCATAGCCGTGTATCCTCACTGTCTGCCCCTCGATTTGTATAGGCCAGATGCATTCTACCTGCGTATCTACTATAGGAAGCATACTCAGTTTGTTTCCAAGGAAGTCTTCACCGTTCTGCCAAGCAGTCAAAAAGCCACGAGTCCATGTTCGGAAGTCTAGGACTGCCTTCTCTCGCTCAACCATTGACATTACCGCTCCGTTTAGTTTCCTCAAGTCGGAAAAAGTAGCATCTCGACCCCTAATTAGATTCTTCTTGTACCACTCGCTGTTGTAGTCAAGCCGCTCACGCATTACGTCACCAGCCAAATCTACAATTGGCTCGATGTCTTGAGAAGTATCTTCTCTAAACATCTCCATAGCAATCTCGTCAAAGACGTTACCACTGATGAAAAAGTCTCGACCAGGCTTTGGTAGGTGCTGCACGTAGTTGTAAAAGTACTTTCTAGGACAGTCCATCCACGTCTTCAACCTAGAAGGCGAGATGTCGTTCTTCTGCCAAGTGCTGTAATCGAATTGTGCCATTAGTGGCGCGGCAAACAAACAGGCTGCGGCCATAGCCTTAGCCGCAGACCAAAAAGCCGCCCATAATCCAGCCGACATAATCATACTCATGCCTCCGGATATTCTTCAATTCCGTATAGCGCGAGGTATGCTTTCAGAACCTTTGCTCTTTCTTCATACTTGGCTGGACCCTTGAAGGCCATAAAGTGTATGACCTTCTTTGCGCCACCCTCAACGGAGTAGACATCGTGGACTGTTCGACCTGTATAGGTTCCAGTCTCTATTCTGTAATTTCCGGGATGCATAGCATCGTCTTCATTGACTATCAGTTGTGGTGTCTCTGGAGCCAACTCTGGCTCCTCAATCACTTCTGTAGCGGTCTCAGCGTTGCCTTCTCCCTTGAAGGGGATACACTCTCCCCTACTGACAGATAGGGTATCGCCCTTCTTCTTGTGTTCGTTACCCTTTTCTACAGTCACGATTACCCATCGAGGCCCCTTCAACTCTACAATAGAGCCTATACAGCCGTTATTCACGGTTTCAGACTCTATCTTTACTCTAAGGCCCGGTTCTAGGCTATCATGCTTCTTGCTTTCTTTAACAGGTACGCTAGGTTTCTCGACATCTTCCTTGAAGATTGGCTCCTCAGCCTTTACCTTCTCTACTACTTCCTCTACGACAGCGTCATTGGTTTCCAATGCCGTTTCTATCCTAGACTCAACAGTCTTGAGGAATCCTGGCCTCTTGGCCATGACCTCAAGGGAGTCAGCGATGCGCTCTAATGCATCTGCTATCCTTGTTTCAGTGTTTGTATCACTCATAGTGAACGGACCTGAAACTACCAGGCTATTAAACATTTGGACTAACATAGTTTAATCCAAAACATAGTCTAACTGAGATGGAGTTATAGGTGGACCCCTTCTCTCGTAAATTGCGGGGTTGTCCATTAGTTCTTCATGAACTATCTTCTCCATTGTGCTGCAACCAATGATCTCTTTTTCTCTGGCCAGCCTCGCAACTATCATTCTACCCGTGCGTACGCAAGGAAATGGGGTGTTTACCCCTGATATCCCTACATATCAGGCATAACGTATACTGTCTAACACTAACGTGTTCCGACCGGTATACGTAACACGATTCGGTTGGTGGACCATATACGTTATATACCTGTTATTGGTGGGTAGAAACGCAGCGACCATTGCTATCGACCTAACTATGATTGCAGCAAACTAAGTTAAACACAAATGAGGAATATAAATGAACGAAGTAACCGTAATTGAATACGAATGGAATGACAACACAACCGAATGCATAGTGGCACCATCGCAGTCTGAGATTCTTGGAATCACAGATTGGATGATGGGCGACCTAGAATTAATAGACCTACTCAGCAGTGTAGGACTCAAGAACATAACAATCACAGTTAGACCCTTTGAACTACCAGATGTAGACCACATGGGATTTGAATGAAAAAGTGTGAGTGTCCTTGCGGCTGTCTTGCGGCGCCTATTGAGCCTATTAGTATGATGACTGCAATTTATGGAAACGATGTCAGGCAAAAAGCAATTGAGCCTATTAGTAGTTTAGCAGGTGCTTTCGTGCTTCTAGGTGGAAAAATGGTGTGCCCAATGTGTGCAGAAGACTTCCATAGGAGCGCATGGCTATGATGCGCACAACTAGACTGAGGAGTCTAGTCAAAGCAATGACCTGGATGACTTTAACCACAATAACGGGTTTCTTGTTAGTCTACATCTTAACTGATGAGTTAGTACTTGCCGCAGGTTTTGCTATCATCAATTTCTTGATTAAATCGACTCTATACTATCTGCATGAAAGAGGATGGGATGTAGTTACGTGGGGTAAGGTGAGTATATGAATGAAGTTATACTTATCGGTATAGGTGTTTTCATTCTAGGTATAACACTCTTGGCGTACATGTTTCTAGATAACATGGAAGCGATTGTAAAGAAGAAGATAAAGGTGTGGTTGAAAAAATGACTAATGACTTTAGACAAGATAAGATTAGAGCAATAGAACTTTACGAGGATATCAAAGTCCATCGTAGATGCCGTAACTATCAACATAAGAAGATTCGATATCTTAAGCGAGAAAGAGATGCAATAATTGATGAGGTTAAAAGCCTAATTGATAACGTGCAGGAGGCTAAATACCGTAGAGATATTGGAAACGCTATGGCAAAGGAGTGTAAGGAACTTAGAGATGATGCCGTAATCAATCTACGTGCTGCAAAAAAGATTAGCAATAAAGAGGCATTCAAGAATTTCGATAACAAGCAGCAGGAGTATCATGAGGCCATGTTGAAGAATACTGAGGAGTCTCAAGCATATCAGGTTAAAATAGAGGAACTAAACCTAGTTGTCCTTAAAAATAACAAAAAAGCGAGCGATAAGCATGAGGAAATGGTAGGAGTCCATGAGAAAGCACAGGTATTTCATGAGAAAATGCTGGCATCAATACGTGCTGTCGATATGATTAAAGAAAAACATGATATAGATTTCATTGACTATGCTCTAGATGAGGAAGAATGATGTGTGGCGTAATACCTATCGAGTGTTCTAATCCAGACTGTGATTTCTGGGTGATTATAGGGCCATGTCCTAGGTGTGGAGCGGTGTAAGCAATGAGAGCAGTAATCTATGCTAGGATATCCACAGATAAGCAGTCTGAGGGTTCTATTGAGCAACAGATTCACAAATGTCAGCAGTATTGTGCATATAGGGATTACACTGTTGTCAAAGTCTATCAAGATGTAGGTACTGGTAAGACCTTAGATCGACCTGCTTTCCAAGCCATGATGGAAAATATGGATGGTTGGGATATCTGTATAGCCCATAAGTTAGACCGTATGCACCGTAATGCATCTAATGCGGTTAAGTGGGCATCACAGTTAGATGTTGCAGGCAAAGACTTCTCTTATGTACAAATGGAGGTAGATACTGCTACGGCTATGGGTAGGTTCGTTTACCGTTTAATGAATGATTTGGCTCAACTAGAGGTAGAACAAACAAGTGAAAGGACAAAAGATGGTCTACAAGCAGTCATAAGGCAGGGACGAAAGAACGGTCCTCCACCCTATGGTTACAATTCTCGCTTTGCTAAAACCGGAGTTAAAGCAGACAAGGGCTTTCTAGATATAAACAAAGCAGAGTCTGAAATATTGAAGGTTATTTTCGATTGTAGAGACAAGGATTTCACCATCAGTGAAATTATAGCCCATCTGAATAAGAACAAAATACCGACTAAAAAGGGCAATTCTGTGTGGATCCAGTCCACTATAAGCGGAATTCTTAGAAAAGAGAACTTCTACAAGGGGTTGTACCTCGATGACGGGGGCGAATGGATTGAGGGAAAATGGGAGGCTATCTTATGAACACAACATTTCAAGAGCAACAACAAGAGAACAATGCGCTTAGCGCATTTGACAACATGACTGCGGCGTATATACTCATAGGTAAGGAGTTTGAAAATGAGTGAAACACTACTACCTGGAGATATTCTGTGCTTCTATGAGGTGCTTAATCCAGAAGGTGGCCTTGCTGGTATGCTAGTAAAGGAGAGTAGGGAACGTAGTATAGATAACTATGTTCAATGGGCGCAACAACAGCAACTTGCCTTACCTATTGGTCATACTTTCTTTAGGGCGATGTGGGTAAAAGTCACCGATTCGAGGTTGAAAGAGCCATTTATCCCAGATAGAATCCCTTTTCAGGTGAATAAAGATGGATCTGTTATGTTAAATGATGACAAATTTTGGTTAGATCATATTTTTACTCTCTGGGGAGATGATGATAGCGCAGGTAAACACTTAGATGATGCGGAATCAGAAGACTTCTTCTTTGAAGAGGAGTAAGTGACTATGTTATGTCTGTACTTCTGTATACTAATACGCCTATAACCCTCTGTGAGAAAGGGGTGATTATCTGTCCTATTTGCACACAATTGAAAATGATGGTTAATTATCCTATAACAGAATTCAGGAAAGGAGAAACAATTGCCTATGGACACATGATGGGCGTAGTAGAAGAGAAAGGTGTTGAAGAAGGCCAGTTGATTCTCTCCGATTCTAATACCGACTCACCGATCCTATGGTTTCCTATGCACAAATTATACAACACACGTTACAGATTAGACTGGATAGAGAGTGGTTTAGAGACTATAGCCAAGTATCGACTACACGATAAGTACCCAATTTATTTCCCGGCTATTGGATACTATGAGGAAGACGGGTTGGTTCAAGAAGATGTGTTAGAACTAGTCCAAAAACATATCTCTGATGGAGAAAAGGATGTTATGTTCGTCACTCACTACTAACGCAAAGACTAATTACCGATGACATCCTGCGTAGTCATATGGAAGTACCCGCAAGGGAACTGATAACTACCGAACTTGAGACGATGCACAGGCTTGCTAATGAACTCTTGAGTCAAAATAAGGTCAAAGTTTTCGGTTTTGTCGAGATGAATGCGCATCAGAATCAAGACGATGAGATATACTCTATAACTGATTTAGACTATGAGGGTAAAATATACCATATGATATTAATAGAGGAAGGTCAGGAAGAATCTGGCGTATCTATTAGATCTACATTGGTTAATGATCTAGAAATCATGTTACCCCTACCAGTGACAATTAGAATGACTAATAAGGAAGAACCAATCTACGATGATTTGTGCTAACCGATGATAATGGCGACGATCTAGCCCCTATTGATACTGATGGCATCGTCAGTATATTGAATACTGTCATAATGCCTGCTTTAACGAGCGCTAACGACGATAAAGGTGTCATGGTACACATAGATGACTGTCTGTGCGAGGACTGTTCGTGTAGTCGTGGTGACATTATTTACGGTAGCACGGTATTATTAGAACTAACAAACAACAAAAGCACAATGGTCGCTAGATTACTTCCCGATGAGGCTCGGGCTTTAGCCAAAGAACTCTTTAGACATGCATCTGACCTAGAGAGTTTAAGAGAACGGGGTGTTTTTGACGATGTCTAGTAATCGTGATTTCCACTTACGGCGTGAATGGGTCAATTATCTTGCCCAAATGGCAAAAGAAGACGAAGAAGTTGCCTTCCTAGGTATAGACTCTGACGAGGATTGGCATATTTTCAAAAGTAGGCGCCCAATTACAGCCCACTTACTAGAAGAATTGTTTGGGACAGGGCGGTCCGCTGCCCGGCGCTATGTTAAACTTTTAGACGAAGGCTTTACTGAGGAAAAAGCAGTAAAGATTGTTTCCTATGTTTACAACTCGCCTAAGAAGTATAAACGACCTAAAAAAGGCGCTAGAGTGGACCAGTTTAACAACGTTCAACGCAAAGAATAGTTAAATATCAGTGGAAGTGTCGAGATATCATGGGAAAGTATTACCTATACAATGGAAAGCAAGTCGGATTCGTCCGAAAAGCGATTGATGAAGTTGTTCTAGTAGAAGAGGGTTGGATTTCAGAGGTGCAAAATCACTTCGGAAAGAAAACACACGACCAACTACTAGCAATACCTGCAACAATCCTAAAGAATGGAGGATTTCCGGCAGTATCCCGCGCTCAGTCGTGGATTATATTGTTGGAGATACTAAACAAAGGAGTGCCTGAGGCTCTGAGAGATACCGATACCGACGAAAAGATCGGTCAGGGTACACTATTGAAGGACATGGCGAAGGCTCCTCTAAGAATAGCAGCCGCAACGATTGATACTACAGCAGCCGTTACTGGCGCTGCAGTAGGCGCTGCAGCATCTGTGGTCGCATCTACATTAGAGGTGGCAGAAGATGTCGTAGAAGACGCTGTAGATGTTGTAGAAGACGCTATCACAGATGACGAAGATGAGGCTGGAAATGATGGCAAAGGCTCTGACTGAGCGTGATGCCTATATCCGCAGTCTTCTGCTTGAGCATCCTTATCTGCACGATGGGCTTACGGCTGAGTCTGGGTATAATTACCTTCTAGGTCGTACGCATAACGACAGAAGAAACGAGCAATGGCGCAAGACTACTAGGACTTTTGCTTACTGGATGAAGAGATCCGGTTTTTCTTCAACTAGAGTCGGTGTTGTAAACCGATACTATTGGATCGATGAGGAAGAATAAATTAAGCCAAACATAGTTATGACTATAAACCTCAGAGTCACAGAACAAGTCTATGGGTATCAGTAAGAAAGAGATTCCAGTTCTAGATTACCTCAAATTATTGAGGGATGCAGGCGTATCTTCTTCTAAGGAATTTGCACTAGTCAATCAGGACGTCTACAATGGAGAAGTCTACTTCCGTACTGCACACAAACTAAAGGCATTTGAGGCACTACTACGTGCTTCTGAGACTGGTTTCCCACCTGAGACTGAGGTCTATCGAAAGAAAGTCACCGAAGTTAATTGGGATAAAGAGACTGACGGACTTGATGTAGACACTATCCTCGCCTGCGTAGAGAATATTAGAGGTCCGGGGCATGATGGGTTCTATACTGGTCGGTGTCCTTCATGCGCTAAAGACAATAGAGACTCTGATTCTAACCATTTCCGCTTCAATCCCGAAGAAATGGTCATTCATTGCTTTGCTGGGTGCAATAGATTCCAAATTGTGGAGGCGATTAAATGATAATTAGCACAGGCGTAGACAACAATTGGCCATCAAATGAGTTAATTTTGCGATGGCGTGAGAAGAATGACCTCGGTCACTGGGCGAGAACGGAGAAAACTGTCACGGATTTCTATCCATATCTGTATATTAATCCAAACTATGTCAAGTCTAGAGAGACTAAGTCAAAGATAGACCCATCTATTCTAGCCAGTCACATAGAAGGTGAGTATAGACATACTACCGTAGACCGTGATGTTGATGCTTATGCAGCAGATGGTGACCCTCTATGGAAGGTTACCTTCAATTCACCATCAATGATGAAGAAATTCACCAAGGAATACAGTGGTTCGTATGAAGGTGATGTGCCTTATGAGGATAGGTATCTCATAGATACCCTAAATGAGTTGCCAGAATACGAGCCTAGAAAGGTGTTTATAGATTTGGAGGCATTACAATACAGTCGTCAAAGCAGTGGGCCTAAAGATATACGCTCAAGGAACGCTATTTGGGCAGATTGGCAGATGATTAATGTTATTGGGTGCTATGATAACTATACTAATACATACGTTTTATGGACCCAGCATCCCCAAAGTAGTGAGGTTTTGAACCAATTTACACAACTTACCCCTAAAAAAATGATGAAATTTGACGGTTTAGACGTTGAGATTAGAGATTTTCCCAATGAATTTATGATGTTACAGGACTTTGTAGCATGGTTAGATAACATTGACCCCGATATTCTGTTAGCATGGGGTATGGGTTTTTACGATTTACCCACACTATACGCTCGATTACAGTCTGTTGGTATCGGTGCAGATAGATTATCACCTTCGTCATTAGGTAAAAACCGTCATGTGGACCCTCCTTCTAAGTGGCATAAGGATCAATATAGGTGGACAAACCAACCAATAAGGGGCAGAATTGTAATTTCACTCGATAGATTGTTCGAGAGAGTATACCGTGACTCCAAATCCACTAACCTTCCATCAAACAAGTTAGACATAGTTGGTCAAAAACTGTTCGGTAGAGGTAAGACGGAGTTTAGGCCGGACTTTTACGACCAAGATTATCACAAGTTCTTGAATGATTATCTCTATTACAACTTCCGAGATGTGCAATTGATGGTAGATATCGAAGATAAGTACAACTTGGTTGATGGTCAAATGGCTCTACAGCGTCTAGCGAAGTGCAAATTCGATAGCACATTCTACGGGTCTTACTATGCGCGTGTGTATTTCATGCGAAAAGCGAATTTTAAGCAAAAGACTGGTCATTATGGAGGTTCAGCAGATGATGCGGGGCTCAAAGGTGCTATCGTTTTAGACCCCGAAGAGTTAGATTCTATTGGTTTACACAAGAATGTGGCGATTTTAGACTTCGCGGGGTTGTATCCGTCATGCATGATAGCCGCGAATTCATCGTTTGAGACAAAGGTTGCCAGAGGAGATGAACAAGATGACGATATTATTGGTGATGGTTGCCGATTTAGAAGAAGTCCAATGGGTATTCTACCTGCCTCAGTCATAGAATTAGACGAATTGAGGAATGATTACAAGGCTAGAAGGGACGCTGCTGGCGAAAAGCATGGTAAAACCTCTGATACATTTAGAAAATGGGACGATGCACAGAAGACTGTTAAGCGTCTAAGGGCTACATTCTATGGTCTAATGGCCCTGAAAGGCTTTTCTTGGGGTGATATGGACATTGCTAGGACTATTACGAAGTTCGGAAGAGATTCTTTGATGGCTATTATGCGTGCTTCTGAGGAATTAGGTTACAAAGTAATCTATGGTCACACTGATTCAATCTTCGTGAAGATGGGAGATGACCTTTCTACAGAAGAATGCGTGGAACAGGCTCAGGCATTAAGTGAATATTTGACAAAGATGATGCAAGAAGATCTGAAATCCGATGCTATGATTGTCGATTGTGAGATGCTAATGGATAGATTCTACCTTCCGAGGCGTAATAGATACGGTGGTAGGGTCGTTTGGATGCCAGAAGTAGGATTTAAGGTCGCTGAGGAGGCCGTAGAGGACCGAATGAAGTTAGTGGGGTTGGAGGCTAAGCACGCAAATACATCACCTGTAGGGCGCGGTATTCAACTAAGTGCGCTATTTGACATCTGGGACGACAAATCTCCAGAAGAAGTTAGGCAAACTCTGCTAAAATATATAGAAAATATACGAAATGGTGGGGTTCCTACAAGTGACTTACTGGCTAGAGCGAGATTAGGTAAGTATTTGCCCTCTAGAAAGGTCTTGAGGGACATAGGAAGAACCATGCTGGTCGAAGTTTTAGATGAAGATGGTAACCCAACCGGAGAAAAAGAGGAGGTTGATTCGACTTCTGTTCATTACGGGGAGGGCGCAACCAATCCTAAAGCCTCTCCAACCAGTGATGGAGAGAATGCCTGTTACACAAACCTCTCCGGAGATGCTCGCGGAGCCGCTTGGCATAACATAGTTTTGTCAAATGACGAATACCAACCACTTGACAAAGGAGATTCTTACTACACTACCTTCGTTATGGGTGGTCCAACATGGATTCCTTCTGGTGGGTATATCTCATTTCATGACCTAGAGCAGATAAAAGACTACGAAATTGACGTAGAGAAGATAATCGAAAAGCACGTGGTTGGTAAATTAGACCACATAATGTATGGAATGGGCCTATCTTTGGACGATCTGCGTGAAACAAAGCATAAATTCAAGGTGGCGGATTACTTTGGCTAGTGTTTTCATCTGGAGACAGTGCATACTTTGCGGTTATTTCTATCGTATTAGAAAAAGAAAGAAAAAACCTGGTAATGTCACCGTAACTTTCGGTCTCGGCTGTCAAGTTTGTTCATTCAGAGAGAGGAAAAGAGTTTACTATAACCAATTTTTACTCGATTTTGCAAATAAATATCACTTTGAAGGAGAGTGGAAAGTTAATCCGGATGACTCGAACTTCCCTGAACGTATAGAAAGAACATTAAAATTCGCTTACAAAGCATTAGGCCCGATAATCGCTGAGGATGTTTTCCTCAAAGCACTTCAAGATTATTGGTACAAGAACTATTTCATTCAGGAGCGAAGTCTCCAATCTTAGGAGTAGCACCTACAACGATTGATTCTGTGACTCCCTTTATCGGATCTTTGTTGCCCATAGTGACTCCACCAACGATTGCGTCCTTGATTCCTTCAACAGACATAGCCCCAAGTATGCTAGGATTATCACTTGAACTTAATCCGTGAGGTGCTAACGACTTGACTTCCCCATATTCTCCCATACAATCTACTATAGTACGTATGTATCTAGTATCATAGTCTCCTATACCCTCAGGTGCTAGGTTCATCTGATAGTCTAATTCCTTGTATATGTTGCCTAAAGCGGCTTCTAAGCCGAAATTTGAGTAAATCCAGCCATGATTATTTGTTTCCATGAGTGGTAAATCTAGAATATTAGAGAAAACTTTGACAACCGTATTGAGTAAGGTCTTATTTGAAGAGAGAATTAGCAAATAATGGCGCCCAAACTCATCTTCTTCTGGTGTATGCAATTCTATGTTAGTTACAGAGCCAATTCCATTGAAATATGAGTTCATAATGAGTTCTTTTGCGTAAAGTAGTACCGATGGGCTAGGTTCAACTGCGTCTATCTTGACAACAAACGCCGTTTCGGGGTCGATCCGATCAGATAATATCTGGAATTTGAACAAATCAGAGGTACTTCCTTTCGTTAAAGCAGATTTTATTTGCCTAAAAGCAATATCTGGAGAAATATAGTAGGCGCCCATTGCCTTAAAATCGAATTTAATTAGAATTAAACTGTTTTCTATATCATAGCTGATTAATCTAATTATCTGTTTTCCTTTAACTTCGGCTAATAGAGTCATAATTTTCTTTGCGTCGGCTAAAGAGGTACCTTCTTTGAGTCTAAAAATCGTTTTGGGAGAGTCAGCATTCGTATCTGTACTGATAGGACTCTCCAAAATCTGTCTCAATCTCTTAATCGAACCCTGAACCGTCATCTTTCCAGCGAAATGGAACGTCCTCAGAGCCGCCTGAGTGGCTGGCTCACCGATACAAGAACCCGCAGTAGCACCAATAGCCTCTCCAATTCGACATAAACTGTCCTCATAGTACTCGTTTAGACGCTTTGCCAACTTCTTTACGTTGGGTTTTGTCATCTCTCTTGTGGTTACTTTACCTAAAACAGCGTCTCTTGTTTGTGCTGAGACCATAGAATCTAATTCTTTTAGGAATGTCTCAACATCAGAGGATTTACTACATTGGTTACAAGGCTCTTCTAGAGCAAAACCATGCTTACAATCGAAGTCATAGAAGAAAGGTTGGAGTGTTATCGTGTAACCACGCTTGTTTACCTTCTCATCAGAACCCCTGATATGGAAAGGAGCCAGCCCATCGTCACCGACAAGAGGTGAAATTATCCTTCCTGTGCGTAGATTAACGACTTGACGGCGTTGATTGACAACACAAGACTCCAAAGCCTTGATCATCAACCTCTCCATATAGCCAGATTTAGCGATATTTCCTTGACTGGACTCTACTGTCGAACGTCTGCCAGCAATCGAAGTCATAAAATACTCATCTGGTTCCATACCTTTAGAGTAACTTGAGCGTACAAAGCCTCGATATTGTGGCGATAAATCGCCAAGTGGGTAGTGTGGAAGCACTCGATCGGGGTTAATTCCGTAGGTTATTCGCTTTCCACTAAGCCTAACAAGACCGTAACTGCCTGCCATTTGCTGAATATTCGCATTTTTACCTCTAGCCCTAGATCTGACTGCTATTTGCATGGAGTTACCAGGCCCTTGATAGTCCTCAATTGGAATCAATAACTTCTTCTCAAAGTCATCTGTGAAACTAAGTACCTGATCTTCGATGTAAGCGAGAGGATCTGCCATAGCATAGACCTCTTTTTCTGGTGTGTGATTCTTAACGTATGACTTTAGATAACCATATTTGAACGCTTTATCGATTTCTAAAATCTTGTTTGCGGCTTTGGTGTACAAATGGTCAATATAGTTTTGTACAGGGGGAGCAGAAATATCAGATGGCCCCATTGTATAGCCAATAATACGATGTCCAGAGAAGCCCAATCTTGTAGCCATCTCGATAAATTCGACTAGTTTGGCTTGCCCAGCCTCATAACCTTCGTGATAAATGAATGATGGAGCGATTGAGGCGCCTCCTTCACCGAATGCTTTCTTCTCTAAAGTACCAGAAAGCAGTTTTCCGTTACGAATTATCACTTTTTCGCGGATTTTGTCTCCATTTTCGTCTCTATCTACAATTATTTCGCCATTTTCTAGCGTTTCTGTAAGTGGTGTGACTCCATCAAATGACGCAGAAACGTATTCTGCATCTAAAACAGTGAATAAATGGTTGAACAAAGCCCTTCCTGTGTATCCTGGACCCTCTGGAGTCATCACATCTGACTCTGGTAGTGAGTCTATTGTCCGATATTGTCTCTCTTTGCCCCCTCTAATTTCGCTAAATACTGTAGAATAACAAGATACTGCTCCGGCTTTTGACACGTAAGGCAGTCCATACTCATTGTATCCTACTTGCGTTCCTTTGTGCCAAGTATTTGCTCTGCTCATATCGGTGTAAGTTAGTAGATAAAGCCCGCTTGTCTGGTCTTGATCTGTAGCCACAGTAAGCATTCCGTAACGTGCGTGTATAATGTTCTTAGTCAGTAGCATCAATTTCTTGGCTTCTTTCTTCGCAGCCTCAGTTTGAACGAAATGAACCTTCATTGCATCTCCATCATAGTCAGCATTAAAGGGTATACAGACCGTAGGATTCATTCCAATTGTCTTAGTGGCCACAGGTCTGACCCTAAATGCCATGACTGATTGCCTATGTAGAGACGGTGCCCTATTGAAAAGACATACATCGCCTTCAATTAGGTTAGTTTCTAACACCATATCTGGACTTAGTATCTCAATACGATATTCCATATTACTTACAAAATTCTCTTCGGTTATCTTTGGGTTTCTTTTCAAAATAAGCGGGGGCATCATGCCAGCAAATCCATCTGTACGTAGGTAAGTTGCTCTTGGATAGACATCATCTATGGTATTCTGTAGATACTTTTTCATTTCTTCCAAGTTGTCTTCGGTCACCAATCTTGGAAACGAAACAGTTTCGCAAACTTTGATTGGTATTCCTACCTCATCTATTGCTAAATTAGGGTCAGGGCTGATAGTAGAGTAACCAACTGAGTCTACATACTTAGATTGCAGGTTGCTTCGCATCCTTCCGGTCTTTCCTTCTAGCCTATTTATGAGTCCATCATGAGATTTTAGTGACTCTCCACCGCCAAATGTGTACTGCATCGAAGTGCCACCTGACCCTACGGCCTTATTTTGGTTATCTATGACTCTAGATACTGCCAGAAACAGTTGTCTTCTTGCATATCCTTCTCTTCTGGTTGCTTGGCCCCTGTTTTTGATGTCTCTTAGACGATCTCCAGCCCATACAACGTCGCTATACAGTTTAGTTAAGTCGTCTTCTTCGGTCTTTCCTTGGCTTGTAACCCGTAGCGGCCTTGCCGTATTTGGTATTACAGGGAGATTTTGGAAGAACATATGCTCTGGCCTAGAAGTAATTGGGTTTATCGCCAGGAAATAGCAATCATCATTAGGTATATTGGATAGTAAATCTACTACCTTAGTATGTTGGTAGATCTTATTACCCTCTATATCTGGATCATCTAAGAAGAAGTGCTGGGGATTTCTGTATGTGAACGTTAGTGATGGACTAAACTCCTCACAATGTGGGCAAATTCTACCATTTTCGTTCATCTGATTAAAATAAGGCTTCAACAAGTCCCTAATTCTAGCTCTTGACTTGAAGTTTTTACCACCAAATTCAAACTCTTGCATTACTTGCGAACGAATTGAATCTAATATTTCATCTGGAAGAAGAACTCTACTACAATTTACACAAGTTTTGTTCAAAGCCTCCATTAACGGATGAGTTCTCTTGGCATCGTTGTTATTCAATCCTAAGAACAAAATGTTTGGTATAGGCTCTGGCAGCCTAATGTAACCAAAATGTCCAGAGCAAGACTCATTTGGTCTCTTAGTGTCGGGATTAAACGGCAGAGAACAGGTTGGACACTCATCATCTTTACTTAGAGAACCCATTCTGTGGTCCATTACACCGTTAATTACTGAAACCATTAGGCCTTTTCTATCCGGATCGTCTTTCAATGACTCAGATGCAAGGACTTCGATAACTGCCATCTTCTCTATCTCTTCTGGAGACATGATTTCCATATTAACTCCACCAATCTCACCGGGTTCTTTGATCTCAATCAAATCCGTTTGATAATTACACGTGAATCTAATTGGTAACAATGAGTCTCTGGCCCCATCTTTCATTATTTTTTCTTTGATTGGAACCTTAACTATCGCTCCCGTTCCATCATGATTCAATGGGACTAGTTTTGGGTAGGTTGTTGCTTTATTGTCAATCGGTTCTGCAAAATTAATTGCAACGATGTAGTATTTGTCACTCGCTGCTCTCAAACCGGCTGCATCTTCGTGATACAAGAGGTATCTAATGGCTGCGGCTTTGGATTTTGGAACCCATTTATGCTTTAGACGCCCACTATGAAGATTCAAATTGAGGAAATCTCTTGTTGCTGTTCTTGGAGGAGCCTCTGGATCGTATGCTGGAATCTCTATCTCTTCTGGGAAGATGTCTTCCGGTTTCACAAACCAGAGAAAACGAGTAAGTGGCTCCATGTTCTCACTTTCTGATTAACTTGATAGTAACTCTATCGGTAATCAGATACTGAGATTGGGCGGCCAGACCCGTTTCAGGATCCAATTCAGCAACTTCTGGTATTTTGACTAAAGCCTGCGTAACCGGGCCGAGATTAACTAGACTATTTGTGCCAACATTGTACTGTTTGACGAACTCTGATTCGTCTGCCATGGTCTCTTTCAATAATGTGGTTCTTCCGAATCTAGATTTTGTGGCAAACGCAGTAGAAGTGGTGTTACTATTGATATGGTAACTGACTAATACCTTCAAAGGAACTGTTGAGAAGATTTTACCATACTGTGTGAAGGCCGAATTAAGCCCATAATAGAAACCTGTTGCGTTAGCGATACCTTGTTCGTCTTTAGGCAACGTGATTACGATTTCATCTCCATTAACGACGATGTTATTGAGTAATGAAACGTCTAAAGTTTTAGGAAATGTGTTATCTTGTTTGAAACCAAGGTTGAAAACGACTATCGGGACTTCACCTGAATCGGTAACTGTAGTTATTGTTACGTTGTGAGAGGGCAAACCAACTCCATCAAATGGCGCACCGAAAGAAACGCCTTTACCACCTAGTAGGAAATGGTGTATATCGTTTGTTCTTATCCAATTCTGGCGAAAGTTGGTCCTGCTGTTAGCACGAAGTCCTTCTCTACGTTGAGTATCGGCTTTGGCTTTCTCAGCAAAGTTCACCATGCTAGTCCCACCGCGGCCAAGAACATAAGTCTACCCCTGCGCATGATGATAGGCTATGTAATCAGCCATATCATTCATAGGGTGGTCAGAATGCCCTCTAACCCATTGGAACTGTACATCACAAGGATATGTGTCGAGTATTTTCTTTATGAAGTGCTTGATCTCACCTATGTCTTGATTATCACTTTCGATGTAATCTTCTAAATGCTCTATCGATGTCAGACTATCAGAACAGATTCTGAGCGTATCTCCTTCCTTAACAACTGACTCAGCCAGGAATAGTCCTAATCTTATTGCAAAGAGTTCAGCGACTGTACAATCATCGACGTCATTAGTTCTACCCATAGAAGTCATTAGTCTATTATCTGTGATATTAACTAGTATAGCCGCTAGGCCAGAGGTACTATCTCCATACTCCCCTATAGTAGAGGCATCAGTATAGCAATTGTAGACAACCATAGGATCAATATACCACTTTACGATAGTAGGGAATATCCCCACCAGTTTTAGAATGTCTTGTTATTCTAATAACATCACCTATCTTGATCTTATCGCCATCTTCTACAAGTCTTTGTATAGCAGCGTCTTTGTATTTGATCAGTGGTAACTCTTCAAGTGTTACATTTATCGCTTTAAGTTCTTTCTTTGCTTGGGTAGCAGTTATTTTCTCATGTTTTGGAGTAAAATGCCACGAGAAAGTCATCTATCTACTCCTCCCAATATTCTTCGTTCTCGTAATCCAGATCTTTCCATTCGGCATCGTCTGTTTCTTCACTGTCTTCATCAGCGTTGTCCTCAGATGGTTCCTCAGATGGTTCTTCTGCTTCGTCTTCTACTTCTTCGTCCACATCTGGAGCATCGGTAGACTCTTCTTCGTCTTCTGATACTTCTCCACCATCAGAATCGGTAGTCTCTTCGACTTCTGGGGTTTCTTCTGGGGTTTCTTCTGGGGTTTCCTCAGGTTCATCGGGTTCATCCTCATCATCCGGAGGGGGTTCCTCCTTTTCTGTGTCGCCCTCCTCGTCTTCATCAAGAGAGTCCCAATCTAGTTGCTCCCAATCATCATCCCATTCCTCAGGATCGGGTTTTATCTCAGGTAAATCCTTACCATCTGTTTCTGCCTCGGCTTTAGTCCTAGGTTCATCTTCTTCCTCATCCTCATAATCATCAACCGAAACTAATTCTCCTAGTTCTACTAGTTCAATTCTATCGTTTTTCTTCAAGTCCAAACTAGAAAGGAATGCATCTAATTTGTTGTCTGCACTATCATCATGTGCTGCTTCTATCTCCAGCGTTAAGTCTACTTGAAATAACTTCATCAGTTATATGACTGTTGCGAACATACTTAACAAATGCGGTTATAGTAAGGATTTTGCCTTAACCTATAGGGATGACCTTAAATAATCTATAGGTCTCGGGGTGATTGTGGAAAAGGAGACCAAGCGAGAGGACCGTTTTACAACGATCCGTATACGCAAAATAGACAGGGCTAAGTTGTATGAGTTAGCCTTGCCTAGAGAAGCACATTGGGAGACGATGATGAGGATCATCTCGTCTTTTGAAGCAAAGAAGATGGTTAAGAGGAGCAAATAATGGACAACCAAGTAAACAAAACAAGTTATCTTTGTCCGTGTTGCAAGGGGAAATTCTCCACGGCTAAGACACGTACTCTCCATCTCAACGTATTTCATCCAACGTATCAACCTCCTATTCGCCAATTAGGTAAGAAATACACCCGGATTGTGGGTCAGATTGAGCGTTGCTTTATCGACTATCGTAAACAGAATGTGTCTATAGTAACACTGAGTGATATAGACAATTGGCTCCATAGCAACACACGGGCTGGATTGGCCCGAAGAAGGATCTCAAGTCTGCTGAAAAGAAGGAAGCAATTCATCTTACACAAGAAGGCTAGGAGAATGAACTCTAATCAAATGGAGTATTGGTGGTCTTTAGGAGACTCTCCAGACGAGCCAAACACTAGCGGTTATGAGAAATGGGTCGATGTACCACTTATTTGACACATACCGGTATTGTTGAAAACGTAGTATAATTGAAGGGGGAGGAAATATGGATATAGAAATATCGTACCACTACAACACTGTGCTAGACGCAGTCGTTGTCCTGTACGAAACCGATGAATGGTCGCTATCTGCTCAGGCAGGGACGCTACCAGAAGGTTTCTGATCACGTAAACCACCGTCAGGGCGCAGCAGGGGCTCTGGCGGTGGCTACCACCACCCTTTATTAGAGAAAACCATGAGTAAACAAAAAGAAACAAAGAAAGACCGATACAAAGAACGAGTCTGCTTAGACTGCAACATCGCTATAGGTGGTTGTGGTTCGAGGAGAACCTCGTTCAACATCGGTTATATGCTCAACAACGATCTGTGGAAGAAAATAATCAACAATGAAAATGGCTCCAGTAAGGGGCTATTGTGCATTATATGCGCACAGTTGCGACTTGGCCGAAAGGTCAAGCCATCTGACTTCAAGCCCGTCCCGCTAAACTTGCGGGATGGAGGTATGTTGTGGATGCTATTCCCAGATGCACTCAAGAATCACATGAAGGACTTCGTCGCAGACGAGGCTTCTGATGAGGAAGAGTAGACGTAAACCACTTGGGGTCTATATGGCCCCTTGTGGAACACGTACTAGAAAGAACATTGTACTATACCGGTATTACCGGGAACGTAGTATAATTGAAGGGAGGGGAAGTACCTCCCTAGTAGAATATAATATGGCATTATAAGATGCCGCAGCCCTTTATTGGGCTGCAACCTACGTTCGCCTCGTCAGAGGCATTTATTTCGGGCTTCGGCCCGGTTCGTAGGATTCCAGATGGGTATCCTTCGGGATATCCATCGAAAAAACTCTATCATCCCTGTATGATCCGAGTTAAGTAAGGGCCGTGAGTAGCAAATTTCCGGAAGGAGGGGTGAACGGCGTGGAAACACGCAGTTGAACTACGGCTAGTAATTTAAGTTGAAAAACAGAAACGCGAGTACGATGAGAACTTATACGTACATTCACTACTGACTTACCGCTTCAAGGCGGAGTCGGGAGTGTACGAGGAACCTCGCGTGGTCCTTACTTAACATTTGAGGTGAATACACCAGAGAGAATTTCTGTATTGGGTACAGCAGATCTTCTAACCAACGTGCCCACGACCTAACGTGAGTCGCCCTTCGGGGCGGCCACTAGGTTAACAGATAGAACGGATTTCCTTTAGAGGGATGAAGTTTTATCCGGATATCTTTCCGGATAAACGCTTTTCAAATCTTCACAGATTTGGATTGAGATAGGACACCAATCCTATTAGATAGATATTAGATGCTATTGTTATAGCGTCTGCCTGGAGAGGATAAACAAAGAATGCTATGGAGGTGCAACACACCTACCCCAGCGTTCTTCTCTATGAAGGGCTAGGATTCACGGACTTTGTCGCTGTGAATTTACGACACTATAATTGACAGATGTTTGGGACCAGCCGCATAAGATCGGCCCCCTGTTCCGGTTAGGAAAACAACATCACTATCTTAGGCGAGTAGGAAATTTGGCTATGCAAGCCAAATCTACTGCTCATGGTAGGGCTGGGAAGAACTGTAGAATGATAAATTCTACGACAGACAATTAAAGACCACCGTCTTTGATTGTTTATTAGTTTATTAGAAGAGGTTCCTTTGGGAACCAAAATCCTCCACGATGGGGTACGTAAGTCGTTGTAAGTCCTCTCTGAGGCATTCGGCAGTTGGGGTACGGTTCAAAACCCCCGATGTCTAGTCCAGGTGAAACTTGGCTCTGGCAATTGGCAGGGTAGCCCATGTAAGTCCTTCGGGCAGTGGGTCCCACACCCTGTCAGTAGTTATGACGAATGACAATATGACGAGGCCACCTTCGGGTCCCCTCGCGCTGCGGCGAATAATTCTGAGTCTGAGTCCGACATCATTAGATGAGTTGAGAGACGATTCCGCAGGAGAAATATCACCTGCGTGACAAAAAACCAACAGATGTGGACACACCCCGACTTGTATTCGGCGGTTCAAGAGTCCTGGTTGGTATTAGATAAAAAGAAATGAAGGCATCATGAGGAAACTCGTGATGCCCTTATTTTTTACTAGATGAGTACAATTGTAAATTGTACGCCGCACCCTGTGCAACTCCTTCGGGAGACGGACGGGGAGTGGGACACCCTGATGGTTCTCGAACCGTCAGGACTATCCGTGAGGGTAGAAACCAGCGTTGAAATCGTTGGTAGTGTGACCTGCGATGAGCAGGAGTTCGACGTGCGCAAGCGTGTCTTCGGTAACGTTACTGTTACTGATAGCGATGGGAAGGAGGCCACTCTGGCAACAGAGGAAGGCACCTTCTACGCTGTCAGTCGCATAGCGGCTGAGGCCATGCCTGAGCGCGACGACCTTCTGTTGGTCGATGAGACGATCAGGGGCGACTCTGGTCAGATCATAGGTTGCACTGGATTCGCTGTTCTACAGTGATGATTGTGTCTTCTGCGGTGCGGCCCCACTAAGGGGTGGTGACTAACAAGTTAGCAACTTGCACCGAGTGTGACCACTACTACGTAGAACAAAGTGGTATTCAATGAAGAACGGTATGCAAGGTTCTGCCCTGTATCGTTTAGAGAATTAGATGAGTGAAATCAACATGATTGACAATATTGACGTGCTTAGAATGAATTCCGACCAAGAAGATTTGGATTGGATTCTAACGAAGCCAGCATACAATATGAATCACGACATATATGAGTACGTGCTATACGCACTTGCTACATTTATCATGGCACAGAAAGTACATCAGCATGTAGACTCTATGTTTACCTGCATTATGATGAGTGTCTCTAAAGCAAAGGCACTCGGTGTTTATGACAACGCCGAGGAGACCGACCCGCTTTGGGATGCAGACTCTCAAGCCTATGATATACTACCTAGATTAAAGGAATTATACATTCAAGGCTATCGTACCCAGAACCCCAACGAAGGAGAAGATCCTGAGTGGGGCGACTGGTGGAACGAAGTCAAGGATTTTATTCCGTATCTTAGTATATGAACGAAAACCAAAGTCCTCCTATGGGGGCAATTAGATAGGACACAATAATTTTGATGACATAATGATGCCTACAAAATATATTGTAAAAGCCTATGCCTACAAGCAAGAACAAGAAGCCCCCGGAGAGAGGGACGAAGTTCTTATCGACCTAGTCGAACTGACAAATCTGGACGCAATAGTGAAACATGCAAACAGAGGAGTAGAAGAAGGGGTTGTCCTTAAAACCGACAAGCCCCGGAGACTCTTCTTTGTTGAATTGGAAACCTTTGCTAAGTTCATGATGTGGAAGTTCGTGCTTGGTGGAGAATAACTGCCGGTGATGTACCGGCCCTGAATCGAGAGGGACATAACGATACTAGATACAGAACACCCGTATAAGTCGAAATCTTATTGACAAATATTTTTCACACCGACTGTCGTGGTTCCGTTCGCCCGCTAACAGGGGCAATCTGTTAGGAGGTAATGCTCTGATGACGAGCAACTGGGTACCTACAAAACCCTAAGAGGCACGAGGTTACACATACTCGGCTGCCTCTATTAGATGACATTAAGTGAGACTGTTCAATTAAGACTATCACAAAAAGACAGAGAGATTATTTTGGCTGCGGCCAAGAAATCCAAGATGACTCTAAGCGAGTACATCAGAAGTTGTTGTCTAAAAGGTAAAATAATTACCAAGACAATAACATATACCTACGAGGACTCGTAGGATAATTAGAGAGAATATGACAACAGTAAAAATTGTTACAACCAAGGAGTACATCGAAGAACACGGCGCTATACCAATTCATGGACAGTGCCAAGAATGCAACGAATACTGCAGCGTCCACACGGACGTCGCAGACATACTTTACATTTCTATATCGAAAGGACTGGGCTACAATGGAATAGTGTATTTCCCTAGAACATGGGAAACTACGCATATTTCTAATTGTATAGACCACGCGCCTAGCGAGAAGAAATTGAAGGAGGCTAGGGAGACAATCCCTGGATTCAGCAGTCTGTTCTTTGAAGGCACTTCTTACTACATAATTGGAGACGTACCCGTTTGGGGCTGGACCATGGGTCTAGTTCGGAAGGGTGAGGTAATCCGCTGGGAACAACCCAAGTTTAAGCGTGTCCCTGGACAGGGAACGCAACTTGGTAAGAGGCGCGCTATTCGTGCGCTCATTCCTGGGCCAGTTCGTACTATTGTTCGGCATGAAGTAGGTAGGATTGAGGTTCTTAACAAGAACCTTCCCGACCGCCTTTTGCTGCACATAGTCAAACTGCAACCGGAAAACTACTATGTAACCAATGACGTAGAGGTAGACTCGCCATAGCCTACGGTAAAAAGCGAGTGACAGATTGACACCTGTCTGAGTGTAACCACTACTCTAGAATAATAAGTGGTATTCTATGAAAAGCAGTATGCAAGGTTTCGCCCTGTACTGCTTGGAGGATTAGATGAAGAAAAATAATGCATGGAAGCGCAAGCGCCAAGCAATAAGGAATAAAAAACTCAAGCGTAATCACCGATTAAAAAGACTCCGTCAACGTTCAATGAACAACTTGAACACTTACGAGAAGTCTGCTTATGCTGGTGTTTATGGTTGGGATGCGGACAGCCCTTTTTACCCAAAGGACGCCATTGGCGATAAGCCTGTCCTCAAAGCATTCTACAAAGTAGAATCTAACGGCTCTAGACATAGAGCCAATAAAAAGAGCGCAAATATTTTGAAGAGACTATTGGCTGGCAAAAATGTCAGCAAGTCAGAAATAAGTTATTTGCGACGCTGAGTGTTATACACTCTATTAGATGACTGACAAGTCAAGAAAGAAAAAGAACAAGATAACAACAAGGATTGTAGATATACCAATCTACAAAGGTAAACTTCGGATTGACATAGTAGATCATCCGAGTGAATCTGATTTTTGGAAGGACCAACAGTGCCCCTGTAAGAGTTGCCCCGGTAATGGTGGCACTCACTTTGCAGGACAGTGCTCTCGTTGGAATGGAAAGGGAGTGCGATTGATGCTAGTACGATCACGTGGTGGTCTAACACCACCAATCTATGCTCATGAAGCCTTTCACGCAACCCACATGATTTTCGATGAAGTGGGTGTTAAACAAGACTCCAAGAACCCGGAACCACAAGCCTACTTACTATCTTGGGTCGTCGAACAATGCTGCAAGGCTAGGGAGACTGACCGAAAAACAAACAGGAAGAAAAAGAAGATCGCGAAGGCGAACAAAAAGGTTCTCATAAAGAACCTTGATGAATCCTGATGGGGCTATGCCCCTATTAGAGGAACGAAATGATTTGGTGGAAAAAACACATAATCTGGGACGTAGTGCATATAGTTATACTGGCAACCATTCTTGGTTGTTTAGTTTATGGTCAGTATTTTTCTGACATAGAACTGCAAGTAACACGAAACCTACAATTGATGACGATAGTAATCGCCTTCTTTCTAGGGAGCGCAGTTGGCAGTTTAACAAGTAAACTTATGCTACTACATACTCTCGATTGGCCCAATGCCAACGAGAGTATCTGGATCCCTGATCCAATAGAACTCATACCTTAACTAAACCAAAGTCGTCCACTGGGCGCAACTAGATGAGTAACGAAAGTGAAAATATGAGTCACCAAAAGATCAATGCACTTGATAAAATGGTTGATGACATGTTCGTTGAGTTAGTGGAAGAAGAAGATTACGATTTGACTATCGATGGAGAACTAACTTCTGAACTAAAAGATGAACTAATAAAAAATTATGTGCAAGCAAGAGGTACATGGCTCATAAGACGAGCCGTTCTTCTTTTTGCATTTGAACAAGAGGAATCACAAACTCAAGAAAAGAATACTTGAGTGTGATCCTCAATTAGATGAGTGTAAACAAAATTAAAACACCCGTAACCAAGTTAGATCGCTATGCGAAGATAATGATGGAACGGAGAGTGTTAGATATAGAACGTGGAGAAATCAAAGAAGAATTTCTCGCTGAACTAGAACCAGGACAAGCGTTAGTCGGACGATACACTGTTACGACTGCCGAAGTAGAAAGACAACGACTGATGTCAATTAATGACGCAAGAGTTGCTCTCGCTGCTGCTGGACATAGTAATCAGCAGATCACTGCTATACTATACACTATAACAGTAACAGGGACTGCTAGACAGTTCCTAGTTAAATATACTCCTAAGTAAATAGGCTTAGGGTAATTAGATGAAGAGATTAATAATAATGAGAGGCGTACCTGGAACTGGTAAGTCTACCCATGTGAGGGAGAACTATCCTGATGCGAGTGTTTGCAGCGCTGACGACTACTTTGATGAAGTCGCTGCACTAAATGGCACATCGTATGAGGAAGAGTTCCAACCCTGGCTTATGGGTAAGGCTCACCAGCATTGCTGGTACAAATTCATCCACGCGGTTTGCTATATGAGCGAACCGTTAGTGGTCGTCGATAACACCAATATCAATAAGTGGGAATATGAGAACTATATTTTTCTTGCTGGTAGTGTTTATGACGTAACAATTGTAGAAATGCCGTTCGATCCTGAACTAGTGGAAGTATACTGTGAGCGTAATACTCACGGTGTACCGCTCGAATCACTACAAAGGATGATCGACAACTACGAACATTAAACCTGAACCTTCTGAGGGGTATATCTCCTCGGTTGGCGGGTTACTAGATGGAAGATAAAGAAAAACCACAGTCAACCGATATTAATTCGATAGTAAACTTTAGCGAAGTAGCGGAGTTTACCGAAGAAGATCTTGGTAAAACTGTAACTATAACTACCGCAGAAGGAACATATATTGAACAAGTAATTGTGAAGACATATTGTCAGTTTTGCGGTGAAGAAATTATAGGTACCATACGAGCAGCAGGTGGCTTTATAGCAGCACATGATTTATATCATAAGGCTGAATCACCTCTAGCGCAAATGGAAAGTATGAGATAAACGGGTCACTAACTGACTCGCACCACTATCATACCTGAATCGTTAGAAACATAACGATATTAGATGACTGAGAATGCAAGAGTCAATAGACTCTTAAAACAAGAAGCCCAAGTGCTAAACGAGAAATATCTTAATTCTCCGATACCAGGACGGGCTTTACATTTGAAAACCGTAATGAAAATTCAACATGGACAAGATTGTTCATATACTGAATGCGTAAGTGCTCTCACCAATGGTAAGAGCAATGGCTGAGAACATATCGGTGAAATGTGACTGCGGTCACACTAATCGAATAAGAATTAGCCTAAAGAGCCACTCTAAAAATAATGACCCACGTTTTACTTTTTGTGAAATGTGTGGAGTCAGTTTTGACGGGTGATGCTATTAGATGGAAAAGAAAATAATCCCACGCGAAAAGTGGAATCCATTTCTTAAGTCGCTGAGGGCTCTAAATGATGACCTCAAGAGACTACCTAAGCAAACACCATGGACCATCTGGGAGATAAAAGAACGCAAAGCCCGCGCCGAAGAGGAGCGGAAGAAGCGTCTAGATCCTAGATACAACAGTGTTTCTGGTAGTTTCGTAGACAAGACAAAGCGAAAGAACCGTGGCGAGTTGCCACCTGGTCACCGCTTTATCTCGGCGCAGATCGCTCGCGATCGTGCAGCCGGTAAGTATTCTTCTTCGGAAGAAGAATGATTCTGCGTTTCGTTGGAGTGTCCCCTTACTCTACAAATCAAAGGGGGTAATTAATAAAATCCATATCTACTCACCAGTAGATATGAGGAAGATAATGAACTCAATTGTTTATATGCCAAAGGCGCCGTTCCCTAACGGTTCGGTCGCTGCGGCACTAATATAAACTACTCGTTTGGCAGCGAAGGGGGCGCCAATTATCGACCATAATTAGATGAGCAATATGTTAATCGTTACAACAAGCAAGGATGGCAAAGAGAAGAATACTGTGATTGTCTTAGACAAGATACAGGGGTTCCAAAGAGACGGAGATAGATTAAATATCTTTGTCGAGGGATCGATATTCTCTGTTTGCCAAGACCTTGATAACGTCTGGGGACTACTAGTTGCGCACTTCGGTGCAAAGCACTACAAGTAAGCGTCCCCAGGCTACATTAGAAAGAGGCCGAGATACCGGTATCAGAAATAATCTGAAACATACCGGTATATCTGGCAACGTAGTAGTAATGTAGGGAGGGTAAGTGATGACAACCAATAACCCACATTCTGGCCTGAGATAGTCAGAGGTAACACAAAGAAACAGTTGCCCCCCTACAACCTGTAAAGGTTATTAGAAGACTTTAGGGATAGCCCGCAATAAGACGCGGAGCGAAGGGGACGTAAGAGTCCCCATAACCGACCAACACCTTCGGGTGTGCTAGGTTATCTAAAGCGATACTCGGCTTAACCAGCCGTTTATCTATGGAATACAAAAGAGTACCGAATCGTACTACGTTATGGAAAGCCTTCGGGCACGTAGTTAGTCAAGGTTCACTAGGGGCTAGTCGGCACCTAGTGATACTCTACCAGGATCTTAGTTGAAGCGGCTTCACGCCGTGTACATACTTAGCGAGGGGCGGCCTAGAAATAGGAAGAACTCGTGCCGATGGCCTAACCAGCCACACGGGTGCATATTTGAAAGCACATCGAGGTAGAAAGTATTGGGGGTCTGCAAGCCCCTGCAAAAAATATCGCGAAGGCGATACTCATAGGCTGATCCAGCCACATCCATAGAGAATAGAAAGACGACCTGGAAAGACAGGTAACAGATGGAAGTGTTGTGGTGATAGGTGGTCCCTAGATCTATACGGCACAGAAATCAACCGGCGGGACGCAGCGTACACAGGTCATTGATAGTGGCCTACGTTGTAGAGCGAACTGCTTCGGTTGGAAACACGGCTGTCCCTTAGCGGGGCAGACGGTGTGGAGAACTCTTGTCCAAGAAGGCGAATATTGTTTACCAAACATAAACAAGAACTAGCCGACTGTGGATATTAAGTTGAAGAGGTGGCGCTTTGTATGCGTCATCGACCTTACGAGGCCCGCCAACCGCCGGTAATAGGTAGAATAGATTCCCTTCACAGGGATGAAGTTTTATCCGGATATCTTTCGGATAAACGCTTTTTGGTTCTGACCCCGTTTCGGGTGATGAATTAGACTGAGATAGGTCTACCAAACCTATCAGATTGAGGGGGCATTAGTTGTAAAAAGACTAATGCCCTTAAATTTTTAGATGGCGAAAACAAACATCAGCAGCATGGCACAGAGCATAATGGCTCTAAAGAAAGACGTGTATAAGAACAAGCCCGTAGAATTTTTGGGCGGTCTTACACTAAACGTCTCCATGCGGCAATCAAATAAGGCAAAGTAATGTGGAACAATAAGATGCCGGTGTAAACGAACACAAGCGAATACAATGTATTCTATTGTAATCGAATACGCTAAAAGTGAAAAAGAGACCCACATATTAGGAGACAAAGAAATGTTACAAGAAAATGATAACAAAAATGAAATTGAGGTGATGCGCGAGTTAATCGTAAAGCACCCGAAGGAAGCGAATAACTTCCTTACACGCAAGAAATTGTCGTTCAGGGGGAAGAAATTCAACCTGGTCGATGTAAGCAAGGCCTTGACCTACATTGATGGGTTCAAGGATGCAATAGGAAAGCGCGGTCGAAAAGACAATCAACTAGTAAAGGCTCTACGGAGTCTAAGACTCGTTGAAGGTGGATCGACCCCCATCTTTGTGGTTGAGGAAGGAGTACTTCCCCGCCACAGAGGAGGCAATGGTAAGAACATTAAGTTTGAACTATTCGTCCCTGACAGCAGGGTTCCTAATTGCTATGAACTAGCAAAGACTCTTGCGGCAGCACCACACTTGCTTAACGGCAAGTTCCTCTCACGCTATTTTAGTTACGGAGGATTCGCTGCTAATCCAAGTCTAGTGATCGATTCGATGCAGATCCTTATGGGAAATGGTCTTATCGATCAAGATGACTTTGATGCAGTTTTCCAAAACGTATATCCATTCAGGAAATCTGAGTGGGTTGAAGATGAATCATACAGAAATGATTGCATGGAAGGATTCATGGCATTTAGCGACAAACGTGTCCCCGGCTCCCCTAAGAAGGGCCAGAGGACCGAACAAGACTTCGATGCTTGGTTTGCGACAAAACCCCAGACCCTCTTCGTAATGAAGTGGGAGGGCGATGTTCGTTCAAACGGAAAGACTTTCGGAGTAAACTTCTCTGTTGAGAAGTCACCGCTAAAGCCAGATGAAGACGGTAGGACTCGATATCACGTGGGCAATAAGTCCCTCGGTGATGAGCCTATGCGGTCCCAATTTATGCGACTACCAAAGTGGAGCAACAAGCCTATCAAGCACAAGCGAGGAAAGCGGAGTAATGTCCGCCCCTATGCATTTGCAAAGATGGGTGCTGCACTAAGAAAGAGACTGAGCGAAGGGCCTGCTACAGAGCAGGACCTACACAAGTCCCTATCTGACAAGTATGGTTCCGATGTATTGGAACTGTTGAAGTCAGGCGAAACGATCACTTACTGATCGGGTCAATTGACTACATAAAGGGACGTAGGCTATAGTCTGCGTCCCCCATTAGAAAGATAAAAAGATTCAAAAGAGGCTCTCGGCGTATGCGATTAAATCCCGTATACACCGAGGGCCTCATCTTTTTTTTTACTACTAGAACCGAAAGGAAAAAGGAGAAAAAATTATGTCACACATGATGAAAGGAAAAACCAGTCTAACTGTTGAAAACAAAGACTGCATAGAAGAAGCGTTGAAAGAGGCTCTGCCTCACGCAACGATTCTGAAGAACGAGGTAGCACAAATATCACGTAGACCTACGTGCGATTATGTTATCAGGCGACCTAGACAATACGACATTGGTCTAAGAGCGAAGAGCGACGGTAGTTATGAAATTCTGGGATACAATCCCGGAATGAATGACCGGAGCAAACTCGACAAGATCATGTCCCCTGTCTACACTGCCTACGTGAAAAGTGTAGTTACTAAGGCTTTGAAAAAGAGCCCGCAGATGGCTGATATGAGGATGGACGGCGGAGTAAAAGACGCCCACATCGATGTAAATGGAAAAAAGAAGAAGGTAAAGCACATCCGCCTAACAGGTGGATATGTTGGTGGATCCAGTGGATCCTCTAACGGAGGCTGGGTCTGATGGCTAAGTCGATTGATATTTATTTCGACCCGGAGACGGGCGAGATGACTGTAAAGATTGATGGCCTACCATCCCAGCAATGTGCTGACCTTACCAAGTTGCTTCAAAGCAGTCTGGGTATGACCGATGCAAAGGTCACTCAGACCGAAGAAGTATATGAGGGCGGCGGCTCAAGCCGCGGCGAATCTATTCACAGAGGCTGAGAAGCCACAAAAATGGAAAGTACAACTTTCCTATTAGGAAGAGTAACACAAACCTTGCTTGATTTTGTAAAGGTGGTTTGATCACCACCAAGAGAAAATTTAAGGGGTTATGTGCTTAAGGCGAAGTGGTTCACACCTCATCGCTTGCAGGCTTCTCTTAACGAATGAGAATAAGGTGCCCTTCCACCAACCGGAGGGTGATGCGGAGAGAAATGCAAACTCTCTGCACACCTTCCACCAGATAGATATTATGGAATAAGAAGTACTAGTGATATTTGATACCGAGGTATATAACCTATGACGTTATGTTACCATCTGGTGTCGATTAGTCCACTTTCCATTGAATAAATTCAATGAAAGTGCTAAACACGGTAAACACACGAGACATGAATAAAGAAATGCACGGTTATCCCTACAGGATAACCTAAAACACAATTCATATCTAGTAAACACGCTCGTCCAATCCTACGGATAAACCTACGGATTGAGCGACAATTCTAACACCAGATGGTAACATCGATAAAAACAAAAGACGATATCAGCCACTACCATGGATGATAGTCTAATGTTGATGTTTCTTTATGGTTCAATGACGATAGGTCTCTTGTAATACACGAGAGGCTCTTCGCGAACGAACAAAAGTTAGTTACAACTACTAATAGTGTAAAAACAACTTACAAACACCTAGGAAGATTGTCCTTAACTGGCCAGTTTCTGGGAAGAGAAAGTAAAACACTTCTGAACTCCTTGGCTTAGATTGTAATGTCCAAAAAATAAGTATCTCCGGATACGTAGTTGGACAACATCATGAGCGTATACAGAACAAATGACTAAAATTAATGTCATGTGCTCTACGTACGACTAGTTGCACGGCAAAAAGTGCGACGTCTAAGAATTAAACCAAATTCAAATAAAGTATAGCATGGAAAGGATATCTGGTGGGAAACTGCCAGATACAGTGGGTTGAACCCACATTCTAAACCACGCATATACGTGAAAACCAACTGCACTGACAGTCCCAGCAGACATATACGTTCTGAGACTATATGAACTAAACACGAAATCCCCTGTCAAAAAGGGATACACTGTGGGAGGAATATTGTAATTGGAGAAGAAAGAAAATGTAAAGATACACATCCCGAAAAGGATGCATGTGTCCTGCTGCAGGAGCCTGGAGGGCTAATGACAATCTTTTGAATTAAATTAATTTACTCATATGCCAAACACATATGATATTACTCAACTGAGTCCCCGAGACACAAGGTGTCTGGGCCAAGGGAGAGTATGGAATAAATTTTGTAAATATATACTATTTACGCCCATGCTAAATGATAAGATAACAATAGATTTTATTGACATCTACCAAGGAACTTGGAGAAACATGGACCAAGGAATAAAGAAGAACACGTTAATAAAAATTAAGAAAAGTCAAACAATCCGGGAGGAGTACACACATTGTGTGCACCCGGGAATGACTTTGAGATAAAGAAAAAGACGAAAGTCATTTTCTACAACTAACACCAAGGACACCTGTGCACATGTTGCAACAGTAGTATCCTTAACAAAAGAAAAAACAAATAAAATTTGAGAGCTCCTCGAGTTCGAAGTACTGTCACCTGATAGTACAAACAAATTATATTTTACGAGAACCACTGCGGATGAATACAGGAATAACTAACATGACACCTGTTAACCTCCGTAAGGTTACACATTTGGCAAATATTAAGGTAAATACTTGGAAAGACCCAGAAGTCAACCCAAGTACAAATCAAAAACACTTCACGAGGAAGAGGAGGACCTCTTCAGGTCTCGTGAACGTTAAACTAAAATAATAAAAGAATAGTGCACAACCAGGAGAGAAGGATACAATACAAACCTGTATTGGAAACCAACCTCTAGACGTGACTAAAAATGCGTAAAGAAAGGAGCGGCTAACACACTTAGCACTCCATCCCCGTAATTTAGTACAAAAATGACGTAGGCGCCTAAGGGTGTTTACGGCACAGGACAAAATTAACTAAAATAAACTAAGGAGCCGCGTGCTCCTAAGTTACTTGAAACAAGATAAAAATACATCTCAGATAAATAATGAGAGTACACTTCTATTAACAACACAGCACGAGAAAACATGCAGAGTTCCTAAAACCAGGAGACTGCTAGCCCGTGCGAAGAATAAAACAGAGATTCACTGCGCAACGAGAACTTTTGATTAATACTTTAACCAATAAAAGTCCGCCGCAATGAATTCTTTAACTTATAGAAATAAAAAGAAGACCGGCCTAATAACCGCGGTAACCCCACACTAACACTCGCCAATGAGTAATGGTGTAGCAGGGTACTGAAAACCCATGACGAAGTCGAATAAGACTTTCTCTAAGGTACAAACAAACAAAATCTGACACGAATGATTAGAGGCGTATACACCAATATACGCGTCTCACGTAAAAGATGTATAAGTTCCAATGGGATTTCCCCAGAGGACGTCGCTTTCCTAAAAGCGAAACAAATGTTTCACAAACTTACAGGACCTCAAGCGCTGACCAGTTCAGTACTAAGGTACCTATAGGACATTATAATGAAAGTACGACAACTCTTACCTAAACCGGTGAGACCACAAATGAAAGAAAGAAACTCCTAAATTTAAGAGTTCCAACATTTCTTGCGGATGTCTACTACCAAAAACTCCCACCCAAACACGTGGGAGACACAAATTAATGTAATCAATTTAATCGATACTACGACAGTAATCACTGATTAAATCACTGGCGATAGCAGAACGAACTACCCCTTAAGCCTCTCTGATCGAGAGGTTTAGTAGGGAAGACTCGCGCGCTATCTTTAACCCCACTTCCCATAATGCTGTCACCAGAGAGAGAAAATTATGAAAAATAATAACGAACTTGAAAATGAATTAAGCATGATGAGTAGAGCAAGTCTACCGTGTCTGGCGATTTCATCGCCAGAAACGAAGGACATTGTAAATGACATCGTCAACTACGCTGCGACTAACGGAAGCCATAGTGACACCAATAAAGTACCTCGTGTACTAGTTTGGAGAGTCTCTGGTGGCTTCGAGGAGTATGCTGCGCACGTGGATGATGTAGACGGAGAAGAACACGTAATAGTCGATGGAATTAGTGAAATCGACTTGATGATGGCCGAAGTTAAACCCGTAACTGGGACTGACGGAAGGCCAGTGGTCTACGCCGCCGAAGACGATTTCCCTGGAGCAAACGTACCGTTTGCTGTAGACTACATGACCAATTATGACACAGATGAAGAAGGCAGAAATGTCATCTTCATTCTGAGAGATTGGCAACGCTTTATTGATGCCAATGCAGAACATGTCGATAGACAACTTGCATTGTTTGAAAAAATAATCTTAGGAGGAGGTAGGACTGTTGTCCTACTTTGCCCTTCAAGGTGGACCGGGGATAACATCCCCGTAGAACTTGACAGCCATATTAGGCTGCTTAGGTATGATCTACCTGCCAAGGAAGAACGAATGCTCTTGATTGAACAAGAGCGACAAGGATTATCCCTAGCAACGGCTATGGGTAGTGACTTCGTTCAGACTTTCAAGAATGTCAATGAGGCTGATATAGAATCCTACGCAGATGCCTGCGCAGGGATGACTAGGCAGCAAATCACGGACACCCTGATAATGTGTGCGGCAACGCACTTTAATTGGGACATAGATTTCGTTCTCGATGAAAAGAGAAAGGCAGTTGAGCAAGCGGGTTTCACCCTGATTCGCCCATCTGCTGGTTTCGAGATAATTGGTGGACTCACGCCCCTAAAGCGCTGGGTCACACTAATTTCGAAGCGATTCACAAATGCTGCGAAAGATTACGGTTTCATCCGTAACCTTCGCGGTCTGCTCATGGCTGGCGTACCTGGATGCGGGAAGACCCTCGTAGCCAAGTCGATGGCAAATGAGATGAACATGAACATACTAATGGTTGAAGCACAGAACCTGAAAGGCTCGCTAGTTGGTGAGTCCGAAGCGAAAGTGCACAGACTATTGGAGATTGCTAAGGCAGCGGCTCCGCTTATCGTCTTCGTAGACGAGGCAGAGAAGTTGCTTGGTAAGTCAGAGGGAGTACACGATGGTGGCGCACACGACGCCATCCTCGGACAGTTCCTTACATTCATGCAGGAAGATGACTCAGGAGTGTTCTTCGTCTTTACGGCGAATAACATGAATAAGTTTTCTCCAGAACTTGTGGACCGATTTGAAGGTCGATTCTTTATCGACCTACCGGAGCCCGAAGAGCGCGAGGAGATCATTAAGATCCACCTCAAACTCCGTAGTCAAGATGTCGCTAACTACGACATACCTGACCTAGTCAAGATGACTGCAAAGTTTTCTGGACGTAACATCGAGGACGGTATCGAAGAAGCAATGACGATATCCTTTAGCGAGGATCGTCCACTTGAAATGAAAGATCTTGTTGACGTCTTCATGGTTCTGGTTCCGACCAGTAAAACCAAGAAGGATGAGATCGAACACATGAGATCGTTCGTAGAGAACGGTACTATGAGAAAGGCCAATAACGTGGTTGTGAGGAGTAAAACCCAAAAACAATCCCGTATACGGGACTTCTAAGACCTGACCTATAGACGGTCACATTAGAGAGAGATAAATATGGCAAAAGAATTTGTAAGAGAAGGATTAAAATTTGACGGAAAGAATGATTGGTTTTACTTAACCGATTACTTTGCGGTCCTACATTATTACAGAAATTTGAGGGAAGAGGAGGACAACGCTCCTTCTCTAATCCCAAAGAATGATTTTTCAGAAATACCAGAAGCGGTAGCAGAAGAAGTCGATGACATAATCGAGCAACTACTCATAGAAATAGAGGAACTGGATATTAGATCCGGTGACCCTATGTCTATGATATTTGCAGGCGATGTAAATATGTTTGGCTTTATAATGCATGACCCGCTATTGAAACAAGCAATTGGCAATGTAGCCATTGAGATATTTATGAGAGATGCAAAAATTACTGAGGATGAGGCATACGAACAAGCAAAAGAAGAATTGCCAGAATTTATGGCTGATTTTGAAGGCTTCCTAATGGAAGTTGCTAGTTACTCAATGAGAGAAATCTCAATGAAGGCGGCTAATCACGGTATCAGTATAACTGATGTCAGAGAATTGCTACAACCTAAAGTGGCTAGAATAGGCTGGAAGGGTATTAAATTACAATTTCAACAGCCTAGTAAGTCTAGTAAAACTACAAGTAAACCTAGTAGTGATACAGATAGTATGTTCGGATAATACTACTTAGTATATTAGAAGACAATGGATAAGAAATTAACAATTGAATTAACACAGGAGCAACTTGAAAATCTTGCTAAGATGATTGCAGTGGGAAAAATAACCTTGGAGATGTCAGCGAAAGCGGCAGGACCAAGGGAAGATCTCGCGCTAATCAAGAAGCAAGCAAAACAAGCGGCTCAAGAGTTGAGAGAGAAAGAAGTGGCAGCATATTTAATGCTGCCAGAGAATAAGTTTTGGGAAAACGTTTCTTGGAACGAGTGCATGAAGCACTTGTCAGGAAAATCGAAAAGAGAAGAAGACACTATTCTCAGTAAAGGAAAAACGAAAGTAGCCTTTATTGAGTTGAACGGACGAAGCAAGTCTAGCCATAAGGCTGGAAAGGTTTTGGGTAAGAAACAGATGAAGTTGGTGAAGGCCTTTAGAAAGACCTACGGAGTCTCTAAAAAAGAGATGAAGCAAACCAAGTACATCTATGTGAAGACTGACTTTAATGGTCAAGTCTTCTCTTACTTGAAAGAAGCCGTGAATGTGGCAAAGACAAACGGACATAATTCGCTTGCCTATGATAAACTCAGCGATGCTGAGACAACTTCTGAGAAAATCGGTACAGCATGGATTAATGCTGTAATAAACAAAATCGTAGATAATCAAGGTGAGAACCTAGAATACGATGACGAACTTCTATTCGTGGAAGCAGACATGGTCATTCGAGACTATGTTGCTGCAAAGCGAGCAGGGCCAAGCGAGGCCTACTTTTTGTCTCTAATCAACGGAGCCATATATTTCATAAGTGACGTATATGACGAAATCAGCGAGGACTCTTACGAGTTAATCGTTGGTAATATCTGAGTGCTTACTGCACTCTATTAGGAGAAAAAAATATGAATAAAAAAGTATTTTCGATAGCACCTAGTTTTGACTGTAAGTTGAAATGCAAGGGATGCTATTTAACCACCGGAGTAACTAAAGACATGAGAGATCTAGTAAGATCAGATACATACTTTACAAGGGCTATAGAAACTGCCTCACGCGAAGGATATACCGAGTTTGCAATATCTTGGAATCCTTTCCCTGGAGCGTTTCAAAAGACTAAAAAGTATGTACTGCAGGCTAAGTCATTAGGCATGGATACCAGTGTGACAACCGTCATGCAGTGTCTCCATGAAATGGACGAGGCTTTCATTAAGAACTTAGACGTATTGACGATATCTGTCGATGATATGCGATTCAAGAGTATGTATGAATTTCAGCAGATGAAATACGCTGCATTTCATTCACTTGAGTTAAAGTTTAACAATAACAATGAAGAAACTGGTTTCACTGACAAAATTTTCTTTAGAGAACAATTTTCACATTTAAGGATTAATTATAACCTACTGTGGACACCCGGTGTTTTTGAGTGGCTGTATCAAGACACAGCCACCTTTAGAGATGCACTTGGAGAAATCCAGTACCCTGATACGGTACAACATCTCATATACAAGCCGCTCTCAATTTATGAGAGCGAAGAGTGGTTCTGGACTAATTACCAGCGAGTCTTCAATGAATTCGACTGGATTAATATTGCAGGGAACGGACATAAGTACATTGGCGACATCGCATTGAACAATCTCATGGGAGTGAATAACTGCCCTGGTCAAGATTACCAAATGATTGATGTAGACCCAATGGGCTTTGCTAGACGCTGCCCAGAAAACCCAGATGCTTACGATGTCACTGACATCGCGAAGTTATCCGGACTGCTTAGAACTGGCACATCGTGCCAGAATAATGCTTGTAACTGCATCACAGGTTGATGCTATTAGGGAGAGGGGAGTACTGTACCAAGTTTATTGGTTTCTTGTTATATTGTCTCTTTGTTCGGCCTAACACGCCGATTTCATCACAGAGGATCGCTTACATTCTATATTCTGCAGAATAACGAATGTGAGCCGTCCTCCGGTACTCCTCCCCCACTAGATGAGGAGAGACAAGAAAAAACCAATATTAGGGAGAGTTAAACTGAGACGAAAGTCTATGAAATAACGGCCATCCACTTCGATTACAGTAAGTAACGATTCGGGACTCCTTCGAGAGCCCGAACGCCGCTTGGGTCATTCGACCCGGCGCTTTACCGCGCTGACAAGCAACACGCCAGTAATCGTACGCCCTGGAGAATCCAGCGCTAACACTGGAAAGCCGTCTCAGCCCCATACATCGGGAACCTTGACCCTCGTCATCGGTCCCTTGTCCATGCACACGGCACAAGATTAGGCTCGGCGCCTAATCGACACCTCACAATACCGTGCACTGGCGGTGGCTCGCATTCGCGATCCACATGGGCCTGAGAAATTTAGAACTCCCACTAGGAAGAGAAAAATCTGAGACGAAAGTCTATGACGAACCTCGGCATACATTCACGTAATTTCCTCGCTCTATGCAGAGGTTATGGTAGCATTGATATCGTACAGCAATATCCAGGGACCCCCTTGGATATTCGTAGAAGTGCAAATCAATACTCCACAACCCACGCATAGAAACTAGGAAGTTACTACAATGTTGCCTCGGCTCTACTCTGTGTATTTACGACAGATCTAAAGAAGAAGCACACTATTTATGACGAATGCAGACTCCTTAAGGTCTGCACTAGAGGGCTACGCCCCGACTCGCTAGCGCATACGCGCAAGACAACCAAGGTTGTCTAGGAGTCAGAGTCGCAAGAAATAGTGAGTCTCCTTTTTTAGCCTCTGTTACAACCACCTAGACAATAACGGTGGTCTACACAGTCGCGGAAATCCGCGAACCGTAGAGAATTCTGGTACTTCCACCAGAATACTAGGAAGAGAAAACAAAACTGAGATAAAACAATGACGTTATGTCACCATACATCCTCGACGCAAGAAAGCCCGCACTAGGCATACGCCTTACGTGCTATAGGTTATTTGTGTCTACTGAGGACTAATGATGACATTATTGATATTACAACTGGTGACAACAATGTCGCTATTGGTCAGGAAGCATGACTACCAGAAGGGTTCTAACTAGCATGAAATTGCTAAGGATAGGACACCCGATCAGAAATTAGTGTAAGCACTAGTTAGACCAGTTCGAGATTAGCGTCTCCGAAAATATATTGTAACTTTAATGCACAAGAAATAGATAACGACTGAGAAGACTCACACTGCGTGTGATTTTCTTGTCAGGAAATACATTTCCTGTCAAACTTACAATCCATGTTCGGAGATAATAATCTCAAACGAGTCTAACTAGTTCGGACACTAATTTTAATCAACACCACAGGCCATTTCGTATTCACGAAATCACCTACTAAAGTGAAGCAGTAGGCTTGTCCTACGGCTAGGGCCGCCTTGTAATTTCATGCTAAATTTCTTCCACTAGGATGGGTTAGGAAACAAAAACTAAATGCGAATTTAATACCGAGATCGAAAGATCAATGACGTTCCGGTGACGTCCATCATACGGATCAGATAGATCCTCCTGATGGCTCATTGGGGCTTACACCCCTGAGCATACATGAAGATACGAAATTCGAAACGCCTCTGGCTAATCGAACGCAAATTGCTATTTCATACTTCATAGACGCTCAACATTCGTCACCGGTGACATCCTGGAACGATGCACATTCGCGCATCTACGAATCTATGATTCGATACCCTCACAACGGTTTCCGTTGAGAGAGTCCCAGTATGTCACACCCACATAGTTTTCCCATCCACTAGAGAAGTTTTAACACTGAGATCGAAAGATCAATGACGTTGCGTTTACAAATGCGCGCGTTTCCACATTAAACTATCTTCACGCCAATAAGAGAGTGAAGAACATACAGACAAGTCTGTATTCTTAGACCTGGTTAAGGTCTAATAGTCGAATGTAGAATCGTGCTCTTTGTAAACGCATTGCGTTGAATGATGCCTTCATTCATTGAATGATGAATAGGCTATTACCTTCACATAAACCTCGATTTTGAGGCGCAAACGAAGGTTACATTACGCAACGCGGCATGATAACAGATGAGGCAAGCCATTCAGGTCTGCTGACCTTCTGACACGCCTAGGATTTCATAGTTTCTATACAGAGCATTACTTCACCTGTAGAGGTGTTAGCGCATACGCGCAAAGAGAGCCACGTAAACGTTTGGCTCTTACCCAAGTAAAGCAATACTCGTATAGCAAACGTACGAAGTCCTTCAAGACAAGACACAGAACTAACACGTACACCCATTGTGGATTTAACGTGACGTTCACGTGTTATCATGCCGCAGATGTTACTTCTCAACAGATGAGTGACAATACATCAATTTTTGTAAGATACAACAAAATAAAAATGGGCTTTGAAATTGTTCACGCATCTTGGGATGCGAAGAACGATAGCGAAGTTTGGGAAGAAGCAGAATTATTTCAGTTGGAAACAACTGCTCTAAAGTCTGCAGTACAGAAGCACCTAAGTCTGAAAACTAATGGTGTGCCGCCAGAATATGGCATAACCCCACTGTATGATCCCAACAACCTATTACCAAGAGAGCAAAAAACTCTCAATGAATGGTTTGAGGAGCAGTTAACATGAGCGAAACTGATGATTTAGTACGAGAATTGCAAACACTGCAAGTTCGCACTATGCAGCAAAATAAGGAAATCCTAGAGATCCTTGCTGAAATCAGAGATACGCTACAGGTCTTCCGTGAATTCGTCTTAGAGGTTACACCTCGTGACGCTCAGGAAGAAATTGTTAAATTAACATGACTGTAATCCTCTTATTAGATGAGAACAATAAATATAATCAACCATAGAAAAGAAGAAACTTTAGCAGCCCGTCCAATTATGCTTATGGCAGAAGGAAGCGGGTTGAAGGAAATTTATGGCAAAGTTATGGCTATATTTTTGAAACAAGGTATCATGATTGAACGCATGTATTTGCAAATTAAAGGCAAAGACTTAGCGATTTCAATTCATGGCCTAAACGGCAATATTCTGTATTTAGAACTACATAATTTTGTTAACGACTACACGGATTTGCCCTATAAAGGGGATTTCCTACTTGAAGGTCTATCTGATGGTCCAGTGATTTCAGCGCTTAGCAAAGCGGCTGACTCGCTGAATGAAACCGCGACTACTGTGCTAACTTTGATTAGCGGACGTACTCGAGGTGGGAGATATGGAAACATGACTCTATCAGGACACGCTATAGGAAACTACACTTCTGGAAACCTCTCTGCATATGCAGGGATCTCCAGTATATCATTCCCAATTATTTGGAGCGATAACAAAGGTAGTTTACTGAATCTCAAAGGACTAGTAACACATACCCCTAGTTCAAGTGATACCAATGTTAGTAACAGACGACTATCGGCTGCGCTAACTTCACATTTGAGTGCGAAAACAACACCATCGGAAATACCAATAATGTTTCACATAGAGCAGATTGGAAATAACTACGGGACTGGAACAGTTCCCGCAGTTAATCTTATCTGTACACATAACAAGAGTCTTGTTAAAGAGAGTTTACCGAGTAACCTAGATATAGGTAATTTGGCCTTTCTATATGAACTACCGAGAGGAACTATTAGTTCCATAATCGGTAAGGGAAATAAGAAGAGGCCATTCGGTGAACTTCTTGTTTGCTATGACGCTACAGGCGACAAATTAAAAATTGTTTGTAGAACAGTAAACACATCTGTTTCAGACGGAACAAAAGAAGATACAACAGTAGAAACCAAACGCCTTGATGAACAAGGCGAGTTGCTCTACTCGAATACTAATTCGCAAGGTGTATCTACAATAAGTTACTCTACTTGGTTTGACACAGTTCAGACCGCAAGAAGTGGCACTCTATCTTTCTCGACATTTCCAAGTGTCATGGAAGGTGAAGTGAACGAGTTAATTGGCGTTACCAATAATGGAGATCTAGTCTATGGTTTGAAAAACAAATTTATGACTGTGATTACAACTATTTCAACATTGGGAAGAGCAATGCAGTTTGAACCAAAACTGCTAGAGATCCTCCCAGACCTTGTTAAAAAGCGATCCAAAAAGATCGTTAAAACATACGATGATAAGTTGATCCAAGCATTGGAAGAGAGGAAAAATAAGCCCAGATTATTAAAGCGGCTTAACCTTCTCATAACCAAACTAAACTCAAGTGACGATTACAAGAAATGGAAGGCAGTCTCTGACGCAGAATGCAAGAGACTAGACCAACCAAAGGAATACGAGTTAGAAGCCGTATTCTTACTATACTTGAAAACCGCAGAAACAGTGACGATTGAAGACGTCGCAGAGTTCAACAAACTTAAATGAGTTGAACTTCTATTAGATATTAGGAGAGATTGATAGTGAAGACTACAACAAACAAAAGAATGAAGATAACAAACGAATTGATAGGTGACTTTCTCAATCAGGCAACAGCAAAGAATCTAGAAGACGGTAACGTCTCCCTCAGTATAGAGGGTGATGACGAAATCGCTTACTTAGACGCTATTGTTCTTGAGGCAAGAATACCGCACCATATTTGCAGCACACACAGCAAGCACATTAAGCACAGTGATAAACACATTAGTGACTATTATGCTTCGTCCATTGATGGACGATTTGTGTTCTCATCTATTGCGGGCAAAGTTTTGAGCATGGGTTATGGGGACATTGAGAACCTGACCACTCAAGAAATTGCTGACATTTATCACCAAAATAAGTTATTCAATTATTCAATGACTGAATACGTCACTGAACCTGCTAGAGCAAAACACTGGGGTGCTAGGTCACACTGTGAGACAATCATAGAGTGGCGCTGGAACAACGGTGTAATGTTTGGCAGTTACCGTGACAGAGTGTTAAACTACCTTAAGATACACGTATTCCCTGAGATGGAGGATGAACTCACTGACTACTGTGAGAGCATACTCAACATTCAAAGGGTAATCAATATACTTGAGGATGACATTGACACTGTAATGGACGCTAAGGTTTTCGTAAACCTCAACCCCATAACAAAGAAGGTCTTGAAAAGTGTAAGGCACGATCGACTAACCCTCGATCGAATGGCCCTACAAGAACTTGCTAAAGCAAGCAAGAAAAAAAATTGAGGTACTAACCTCATATTAGATGATTGAAAGATCAGAAAACAATAACGAAAGCCAGATAATGGAAACCATTGATTATGGTGATCAGGTACTCTTGGAAAAGTATAATGAATACCCAAGAATACCTAGTCGCGATATCAATAGTCACCATTTTCTGATATACAACGCACCACCAGCGCATTGGGCTAGAGACCCTAAGGCAAAGGCAAGGATCGTTCTGGATATATTGACTAACCCCAATAGAACACCAGAGCGAAACAATAGGAAGAAAGCCATACATAACTGTATTGGTGATGATCCGTTTTGCCTGAACCTGACCTATGCCATAAGGCGAAGACATAATAGTCTAGGTCGTGAAGCAACAGACGAAGAGCGTAATGATCCCCATGCAATTGGGCTTCTTATGCTCCGTTACGGTGCCTCGTTGTTTAGAACCAACCAACGACTGAGTAGAAGATTGGGTTTAATCCACCCATCACTACCCAGTGGTCGTGTTGGTTTTTATGCCCAACAGAGATTTGGACGAAATGGAGGAGAACTACAAGATTTGTGGTACTCACTTTACGTCCTTAGAACGGAATTGGACCACCCAGGTTTGCGAGCAATTGCAGAAGCATTGCACTATGCGCACATCTGGGGACCAAATGAAAGAGATTTAGAGGAAGATTGACATGACAACTATAGACGGAACCACGAAAAGAAATAAACGTATTCCTAGGAGTGATCCCATGGACCACGATAACCCCAACAACAGAACCCACATTCGAAGCGCCCAACTATCCCGTTGGGACGCAATTGTTGGAAAGCCGTCAGCATTTGTCACAAATCCCCCGTTGAAGTTTCACTATGAAACTTCTCATGGGATAACTATGGTCGTAAGATTGATGTTAAATTCAACAGAATGTATATCATGGAATATAGAACTACAGTATACAGATACTGTTAGTATATACTACCAACTATACTATTGGAAGGAGCCTTGCGGAGAACAGCGAGGTTCCAATGAAGAATATCTACTTAGACTTAACTCAAGGTGGTCAGACAATATGACTCACCTGAGACATAGTGACGCAATCGATACTTATAATTTCATAACCGAAATGCTCGAAGCAATTGGCATAGACACTTGGGAGACTACAAAATAATCTCCCTTATTAGAATGAGCGAAAATACACGCAAGTTTGAAGACATAACTGGTATGTGGAAGAGAACCAAGACCGTTGCAGGAAGCAGCGAGGTTCATTTCTACGGTCAGATCCGGGAGAGAATAATCCTGGAGGCCGGAGATAAGGTCCACATGTACGAGACCAGAAACAAGAACAGGAAGAGCAAGGACCCACAGTGGCACCTAAAAGTTCTTCGTGAGACGCCTACCGAATCTAACTGAAACGGGCTTGGCTATTAGATGAATGATAATTCAGAAACAACAAAAGAGAAAATAACAAGATACGCCGGGGCAAACTTGATTGACTTTGTAAGCATTAGTGCTGCAATTTCATCGAACGCCCGGATCAAGGCTGGTATGCTTACTAGACAAGTAGACGATACCACCATTACGTATCCTGATATAATCGATTTACTAATATCACAGCAGCAAGAAAACCACTTAAGAAACAGTACGGATCTTAACAGTGGTCGTAAAAATTTTGCTCTGATGCATGTAGACACATTTCTATATACTAACATGAGTATGTACAGAACTGGGTCAAACAATAACCAAAGTAACTATATACACGTTGGTTATGGATTGTACTATCATAGAACACAAGTCGACATCGATGAAGATGACGACTATTTCTACATAAACTGTTCATTCGATCTCTATATTGATAATCGATTGACACAAGTGAGAGCAGGAACGTTGGGTCTAAGTGACGACAGTTACTTAATTCATCCTTCCATCGCAAGAGGGTCTATTCCCTCTGCGTCGGAAGACGATGAACAATACACCCAGTTGGCCACCCGAATATCGGGAAGGCGACAAGCGCGTACAACTAGTAGACATAACAATCGCTATAGTACGCACAATATACGTTCAAGCCAACAGTTTCCTAATTCAATTAACGCCAGAAAGGAATTACGGCGCTTTTTAATTAGAGAGCGTTTCCCTCAAATAAGGGATACAGCAATGTTGAAGACTAGAGTGCCTAACGCACTCCATTCTTGTGTAGCAATAAAGAAAACTATGAAATTGTCGAAAGACCAGGATAATGCAGATAATAATATAAATCTGCCACATCCTTGGTTTTATTCGACGAGACTTACAATCGCACTCAGAGCCGCTAGATTAATGCGGTTCGATAAGGGTGTTGATTATTCAGTGCAGATAGTTGGTAACGGTGTTGCAAATAGGCGACACACAATGAGATTTGCTGGATTCATTGGTATAGATAATCGGTACTTAGTTGCCAATATTATCTCTACAGATGAAGTACCAGAAGACCTATGCTCTATATTAAAGAGAAAGGTCGCAAGGAAAAATTATCTTAAGACAAAACGTATGAGATTGCTGAGTGTAAATGCACTATTAGCAACTTATACAAATGATGAGTTCAAAGACGATGTTATTGACATAACTAATGTCCTACCCCCAAAAACAAAACTAACTCTAGTAAGAGTTGGTGATTGCGAAGTGGGTAGATCAGGCGATACTTTGAGTCAATACTGCGTTATTTCAGACGGTGTGTATGAAGTTAATATACCAACACAGTCTTTTTTACGCAGAGACAAAAAGAAAATGAAACTAGAGCCTGGTAAGTACGCAGTATGTGTACAAGAAAACGAAACCGATCTAATCAGATATAATGAGATAGTCGGAGCAGCCTTAGTTGGCATAATCGTTGAACCAGTAAAGACTAGACTTTCGATGACGAAAGGCAGGTCTGGTTCAGGAAAACTCAGAGTCAGATTGTCAAAGCGAGCAGCCTTGCAAAAGGGAAGTGCTCCTGATAAATCTAAGGGTAAAATAAAGAAGAGAATTCGGCCCAGTAGGGCAGGAAGTATCTTTGGCAAATCAAAAAAGAAAGGTGACACAGTCGTCGTCGATGACGAAGAACGTGAAACCTTAGAATAAGTTTGGTATGAAAACCAATATTAGGGAGTAGAAACGAATGTCTGAAAAGATTAACCAGTTTACAACCATAACCCAATGTGAGTGCGTTGGGCGACCAAAGCAAGAAGGCAAAGGCGAGCGCATACAGTGCAAGAAGAAGACAGAGGTAACCACACAGTGGCATAACCGTGTCGAACTTCGCGAAGTGCGTAAGCAGTTGAATGCGCGAGGTTGGCATAACATCCGGACACTTGGAGACAAGACCGGTGAGCACCACATGGCGAAAGGTACAACCCAGATAGGAGGCAAATATTGGCTTTGCCCCTCCTGTGTGTCGTACATTAAGAAGATGAGAGATCTTCAATCCTCAATTTGGGGATGAAAGTAGACGATGAAAATACGTCTCTTAGATGAGTTACAGTTGCAAAAAATGCAAATTAGAATTTGAGACTGAGGCAGCACATAAACTGCACATCTCAGTAATTCACAAAGAAATTCCAAAGAAAGTAAAAAAGCCTACCAAAAAGAAGAAGGAGCCCCTCCTGTCAATAGACGGGAAGGAAGGATACCTTTCTCCTACTGGTACGCACGTAATTGAGTATCTTCCCGATGGCAAGTCCAAAACCATAAAGGACTATGCTAAGAAGATGCGCAAGGACTTTCCAGATATCAAACTTGGAGACAAATTATCTCCAAAAGATGCAAGGAATTTATTTAAGCACAATCTTGTTGTTCAACAGAGCATCAAGGGTGCTAAACTGGAAGTAACCAAATTGATTGAGAATAAAATTGGAATCCGACGTTACATGTTGGAGAACAAAAAATTAGTAATCACTTGGGCAGAAGGACCATGTTTCAAAGACTCCAAAACCAAGAGTCTGCGAGGCAGGCACTACATACTTCCTATATCAGTTCGCAAGAAGTGAACTATTAGATGTCATTAAGACGAAGAAAGGCACGACTCCGCCGCACCCGACCTTCTCAAACGAAGAGAAAGGTGCGGAATGATGGTCGTGCTAACAGAAGACACTCGCGTGGATTTGTATCCACAAGAAAGGCTAAGATTGCTTGGAAAAGAAGAAAAACAAACCGAGCAAGCAGATTGGCTGCGAGAAAAGAGGATACGTGATCCTCGATTAGATGAATGAATATAATTATTACGTTGAGGCAATAAAGCGATTTCGATATGACGAGTCGCTTAAAGTCGACGAATATATTTTAGGACAATGGGAAGAACGTATGCCAGCAGATGCTCTAGAGCATTGGTCTGGTCACGGACAAGCATTTGGTTATCGCAAATTGAATTTGAAGAATATCTTCAAGGGTAGAAAACACCGAACTTACATCAAATCATACGATGTTTCGTTCAGTGTTTCTACTCTAGAAGAAGGAAAAAATCTTCTTGCTAGTTTGCAACACTTAACCGATGACGACAGCGTAACATTACGCTTAGGAGTCTACCCTGATTATCAATGAGGAACAATGATTCCTCAATTAGATGAGTGACGAACTTATTTTTATTGGAGTTCTGCTTGGTCTGACCATCCTATGGTCACTAGACCGATACAGAAACTCTCTAAATGACGAAGAGGAATGAAACATTTTCTCTATTAGATGAGCGAAATCGAAGAGAACGTCTCAAACAAAATACTTCAAAGAGCCAAAGTAGGCTTGAGAAAGTATGGAGTAACCATGGCCGACGAGGATTTATCTCGTTTGGACTGGTTAATCCACGCACAAAACGAAGCCCTTGACCTTGCAGTCTATTTGGAAAAATTAATTCAAATGGAGACTGATGAGAACAGGGAAGGATAAAAAGGTTTAAGTCTGACTAAGTTAGACCGACCTATTAGATGACACAAACTACAACGCCAACTTGGTGCCTATGCTGGCACACGACTTGGCATTTTGAAGTAATGGCAGATGGTCACGGAAGATGCAAACATTGCAGTAAGAAAATTAAACACTACTTTACTGCATCGTGACCTAATTAGATGGAAAAAATACCAAACACAAAAATTGTGAAAGTAACATCATGGCTAGCGATCCCTGCTGATATGCAGGGAGAGGATGCCGTGGGAACACAGTGGGCGAAAGTCTTAAGTGTTACTAGCGAAGATATGTCGCTAGTTGTAGTTACAGAACAAGCAGACGTAGACGAAAAGGTCTCCGTCGAAACAACAACTGAGAAACCGAAAAAACGCGGACGCCCTAAGGGCAGCAAGAACCGCAAGTCCAAGACAGCAAAGAGAACCAAGAAAGCAATGAAAGACCTCAAGAAGAACAAGAGAGTCTTTACCGGCGCACTTTATGGTTGGAATGCTAAAAAAGATGGTTCGCTCGTTCCAAATTGGAAAGAGCAGAACAATATTGATTGGATGAAAGCACAGATTGGAAAAGGCGTTTCTGCTTCGGCAGTAGCCAAAATTCTGAATAAGTGCGGACTCAGTGGAAAGAGGGGAGGGAAGTGGAATTCTTCTAGCGTTTTAAGGACGACTAGAAACAAGTTTCACAACTCCCGAGACGAGAAAGAAGCACCTATGTGGTTCAAGAATCGTACAATCCCTCACAAGTTGAATGTATAGGCGAATACCGCCTTATTAGATGAGTGAAACAATACACACAACACCTACAGTTTACAAGAAAACTAGTACGGGCAAAATCCAGCAATGGACTGCCTGGGTCGAGAAAACCAAGACGGGCTTTCTATTGAGAGTCCAATCTGGTCAGACCGATGGTAAGTTGAAAGAAACGTCAGGACAAGTTATTGACGAAGGAAAGCAAAAGCGTTCAGCACAAGAGCAGGCCATTTTCGTGGCCAAATCGAAGTTGAACAAGAAGAGGGATGAAGGCTACTACGATACTATCGAAGATGCCCGAACCAAAATTAAATTGCTTCCAATGCTAGCGCACCCGATTACAAAGCGCGGCCATAATATAACATATCCTGCAATCGTTCAACGGAAGTTCGACGGAGTAAGATGCCTAGCCCAAATCAATGATGAGGGCAAGGTAACTTTACTGTCGAGAAAAGGCAAAGAGTTCCCTCACCTTAGGCACATTAGACGCGAAGTTACCAACTTCAATAAAAACCCGTCCATAGTGCTAGATGGTGAGTTATACTCTGACACCTTGACATTCCAAGAATTAGTTGGACTTGTAAGGAGAGTGACACTCAAACCAGGAAACGACACGCAAATGCTTGAAGTTTCCCTTAGAGTGTATGATTGTATTGACCTCGATAACGAGCCAGATTTCAAAGACCGATACGTAATTATCACCGATATAACAAACGGTGCTAAGTATCTGAGTCTAGTTGAAAACGTAACCGTGAAGACTGAAAAAGAAGTTCACGCAGCGCAGGCTCAATTCGTGGCAGAAGGCTATGAAGGTGCTATGGTGAGAAATCTCACCGGAGTATACGCCATTGGAAAAAGAAGTGCTAACCTCCAGAAAGTGAAAACTTTCTTAGACGACGAATTTGAAATCGTCGGGTTCACACAAGGAACAGGCGACGAAACCGGTTGCGTTATTTGGATCTGTAAGACCAAAGACGGACAGGAATTCAGAGTCAGACCTCGTGGAACCAGAGAGGTAAGGCAAGAATATTTCAAGAACGGAAAAGACTACATCGGCAAGATGCTCACGGTAAGATACCAAGAGTTGACCGATGATGGTATTCCAAGATTCCCAGTGGGAATCGCCATTCGTGACTACGAATGAGGTCAATCACCTATTAGATGGACAATAAAAATGAAAATCATGGATACGCAGTTGATGGTAAATTGAAGAAATCGACTAAGGGCTACATAGTTCTTAGTTCGATAAAAGCAGGACGAATAAGTTATACACAAATAGTTAAGGTTGCTAGAGCAAACAAACTCAAGCAATCTCAAATACCTCACCTTAGATCAGCGAAGAACGCTTTTGCTAAGGCCAAGGACTCTTTGAAAGGCGTGTCACTTCCTACCCTCTTAGAATTAGAGGGCTGGGACGGACAAGTCAAACAAAGTATTAACGTGACTCCGTTAAAGAGAGCAAATGAATACCAAGTCTCCATTGTGAGAGAAGGTAGGATGAGAGGAAAGCGCCACAAGGCAAGTGTTCCAGCATTTAGGCTGGAATTTAACCCGCCTGACGGTGTAGACCATCGCGCATGGATCAGAGATTATATGCGCGCTTTCTGGGACGAGAAGTACAAGAAGTTGATACTGGAAGGGAAAGAAACAATCCCCGAGATATCACAAATAACTAGATGCATTACAGTCGCCGGATATTGGGATGGCGAATCTGTCGATGCTGCACTTATACAAGATCTAAGGCGAAGAATAATTCAAGCATTCCAGACCAGTGTGGTCGGAGTGGATGGAGAAATGCTTCGTCAGACGATGGAAGATGTTCTACTAAGACAACTCAACGGTGTAAAATTTCTGGCAGGAAGAGGGGCAGTTTATGTCCCACAGAAAACGAGCGATGGTAAGGATACGTCCGAAACCCTCGACCGTTTAGAGCGGCTTATTGCTGCTTTCTCTGCTGGAGTAAATGTAGTTAGTAACGATACTGATTACTACAACGAAGAAGATGAACCCGTAAACCGTTACGGGCGAAAGACCGAATTCCGCTATCTAGGTTATCTAGATGGCGCAAGAGAACTAGAATATATCCGTCAGGATATAGGAAACACTCTATCAGGGGAAGTATCAGCATACTGGGCCGAATTGGTCGAGATGGCTGCAACTTTCAATGAAGACAAGGTCAAGGACTTTGAGAAGAAGTTAAATCGATTCAAGACCCGAAAGGCGAAGATCGAGAAGAGGATCCAAGTCATTGGTGCTTCTGTTGGTGGAGAAATCCCCATTAGAAAACAACTATACTCTGACTTAGATACGAAACTGAACAGCAGAATTGCTGCAATTCCTCCAAAAAGGAACGCAGTAAGAGTTGCTCTCAAGGATCTTATCGAATTCAATTGAGGCTAATGCCTCATATTAGATACGAATTTATTCACTACCGATTAGCCCTACCATGTGATAGGCTCTGATCCGATGTGATGTATCGCGTAGGTCTCTGCATTTGGCAGCAAATTGCGCAGAACCCACCCTATGCAGCAAAACCGGATTAATTCAATCTTCAACTCAGTTTGAAGATTGGTACGAATCAAAAACCACCCGGTAGTGTGGTATAAAAATAAAAAATGAGTAGGTAAAATATCGCTATAAAGAGCGAAGGACCTACTGTCTTCTGATTGTAAATATGACGAAGATGGAATACCGACTGTGCTTAGTCTAATGACGTATTCCCGCGGCCTTTCATGGCCTTAAAGATAACAGTATCATGACTCGAAAGACTCCTGATACAAATTTATCTTTGATAAAAAAAATATAATTCGTTGCCAAAACAGGCGACCATTAGAGAGTATACAACACTGAGGTCGAAAGACCAATGACGATAGCCAAAAATTAAGTAAACTTACTCCGTGTGAAATAGTTTTGCTGCGCAAAAACGCTGCACTCTATCTCCCACTATCGTAAGCCCACTTACCGGCTCATCCTACGGACAAGTTGGTCTACACTTTGTGTAGAACAATTACCCTAACATCCCTACCACCTTGCGGCTCCGCTGCGGTGATAACGGAATGTAACGGGCCGCCCTCGACTACCTTTCGAGCGAATGGTAGTACACGGGCTAATCCTACGGACAAAACAAAGTACAGTAAAACTGAATACTTTGTGAGCCTATTTACCGCCTTAACTTACCAGATAACAAGTAATCTGGTAGTACGGCTTTGGCTCCTCGGAACACTACGGCATGACCAAGATTGAGTGGGGCCACTCGTCGAGAAATACAAGTACCCGCGTACTTACATTTCACACGACTTACTCAATTTTCATGACTTACCCCATGTAGAAGCATAAATTTGAACAACTTGAGGCGGCTCTGCGTTGCCCTAAAGGGAAATCAAATCTCTGCTTCTTCTCCAAGTACGTCATGAAAGTCATTAACCTTGCGCCAGCGAGTCAATCAGTAAATTTCACAATGGAATGAATCACTCACGATCATCTTGCGGCTGCGCTACGATGATCTATGATTCAATATCAAGTTAATCTTGACCCCAGCGGGCTTAAGATACCTTGAGCCCATGACTAATTTACGATTGGCCCTCGCGGCTGCCTACAACCGGTTCAATCCGGCAGTTCCTCGGAAATAGTGATACTCTCACTAGACCCCAAAAGGGGAGAGTTGATTGATATGAAAGTACATAAAACAGAAGAAGAGATGTTCCCATTAGAGGGAAATTCGGAGAAAGCGGCCGATCTAATTGATCAGCCTGTTCACGAAACACGCATCTCTGGACCTAAACCAACCAAGAAAATTGTGTCCAATGAGGAATTCATTAGGGCATGGAATGGAGCGGAGTATCTATCAGAAGCAGCAGACGCAATGGGCATACAGCCCGAATCTGCAAGAGCGAGAGGAGCAAAGTTGAGAAAGACTTTTGCTAAGGCTGGAGTGAACCTTATACTAAAGGGTCACAAGAGAAAGCCAAGATCAGATCGAGCAGGTCTAGCAGATAACACTGCTGAACTTGCCCGACTCGCTCAGATCGCATCTGATACATATGAAGCAAGTCAGACAAATGAGTCTGAAAACATAGAGCCTGCCGAATCACAAGAGTGATTTGTCTGTCTCTTATTAGAGAGTCTTACGCTGAGGCCACAAGCCGATGACGTTTAAGTAACCACGTCCAAAGAACCGCATTAGGTTCTGAGACGCTACGCTATCCGACCTACGTAACCGATGTCCTGAACACATCGCGGAAATCCGCGAAAGGTATTGGCAAATGAATTGCCAAGCCAGTGTGCATACGCACCGACGAAGCAGTTCTTTCGTGGGCAATTGCCCAGTCGAACTGGTCCGCCGAGTGATTTGTAAAGGACAACCGGTCAGGTAGTTAGTACTGCGCATAAAGCGCAAGCAGACGAACGAGTTGGTTAGGATTTACAAAAATCCTAAACAGCCGTTCTAAAACGACTCTGCAGAGTTATAGATTTGCAACCTATCACTACTCTGGGAACATGCTCTCCGGAAAGGGAGTATCAAGGGAAATTTGACAATCGAAGATTGGGCGTGATACCACGCCTGTCTAAATCAACCGGCCTACGGCTATGGTTGATTCTTAACGACTCAAAATAACCTCGATACTATCCCGTTCCGGAAGCACCCCTCCCATAGGAGTGAAGTAAATTCACATTAGATAAAGCAGCATTAGACTGCATTATAGTGAAGCGAATCATATGATTCCAATAGACCAAACAAGAAAAAGTTCTTGTTGGTCGCAGTGAAACTTAAAAACTAGAACTCTCAACTAGATGGAAGCAAGCAGTATAATTATAACTGTATTTACATACACCCTTGTTGGTCTTGGTTTTGCGTGCGGATTTGAAATATTCCGCCGCATAAAATCAAAATTGAACAAGGGAGGGAACTCACGAGGCAACCAAAAATGGCTGTGAGTCCATTAGATGAGTAAAAAATGGAAAACTCAAGAGACACGATGCATTTCTAGAAATCCTAGAGATAGAAAGCAATGCAAAATTCAAATTGCTGCAGGAAATTATTTGTGCGAACATCACAAATTTGATCTTGCTGCGATAGCAAATGACCCCAGTTCATGTATTAAACTCATGACTGAGAGATTCCCGAAAAGACATCACCCTGCCTGCGACCAAAAAGGAGAGAATGATTGTGATTGCCACGATTACTCCCCAGAAGCGCACGCTTTGATGACTTTGAAGAAGGGCTTTGAGCAAAGCAAATTGCTAAGCCCTCTCTACAAGAAGCATCTAAAACTGACCATGAAGGATAAGGCACGTAGAATTAAGAGATACTATAACTCTATTACAGAGGATGACCTCTATCTACCTTAGACAGTATAGATTCTTCTGTTGGGAACCAAAGACACAAAGAATACTAGTCAAGGTGTTGAAAGACACTGTACGAAACAAGACTATTATGTTGAGTCATTTGAGAAGATTGGCACCTTTGCACGTGTATTACACGACAGGACAATGGCTGAATCCACAAGGAATCGGCCCTGACCCTGAATCACGCAAGGGAATAGCCAAAATGAGAAAGAAGGGGTGGTGTTCTCCGTCAAAGAAAGTAACTTTGAAGAGATACCATAATACCCTAATCAAGCGTGATCTATATTTCGATGTAGATTACGACAACAAAGATTACCATCAAGGAATACAAATGCTAATAGAACTATGGGACGGTTTAGATGAACTCAAAATATTGAGTGACGAAGATGTCCAGATAGTTTTCAGTGGAGGCAAAGGCTTTCACTTGATAGCCAACAAACACTATGACCTTGTTAATTTTGGTGTAAAAACCCCATTCCCACTTAGGGAGTGGGTGAATAAACCAAATAAAAACGAACTAATAGAACAACACTACGAACATGTAGTGGCTATACTTCGGAAGGAAAATCCAGAACTTTTATTGGACTGGATGGTCACCTGGGATAATCGAAGAATTATTCGACTACCTGGAACCGTGCATGGTAAAACCATGCGTGTTTGTAAAGAAATAACCCTCAACGACGAAAGTGTCATGAGGGATTCCCGTGGACGGGTGACTGGTTACAACCCAGACCCGTGCATTCCTTGAGGGATATTAGATGACGATTGTAAAAATATACGTCGATGGCTCAGCCATAAACAATGAAAACCCCTACGTCCCCTCTTTAGGAGGCGTAGGAATTGGTATATGGGCTTACTCTACTAACCCCGTGATGGGGGAACAAACAGTACACGAAGGAGCCCATGTTTATTGGAACGTTAAGAATGATCAAATTGATGACCATATCGTGACGATTCCAAATGGAAACATAAGCAAACCAATCAAACTGGATTTGGGTAAAACGACGAATAACACAACCGAACTCGCCGCCATTTATGGCGCACTAGAGATGATAAGAATATCGAACTGGGAAAAACAGAGAGATAGTTATACCATCTATGGTGATTCGCAATATGCTGGGAATTTAGTTTTCGGCAACTGGCGAGCGAAAGATAACAAAGAGTTAGTTGCAAAGACAAAGTCCTTACTCAAAGCAGTAAGAGACTTAGGTATTCATGTCGAATGGGCGCACGTAAGAGCCCACGCTGACGATGAATACAATGAATACGCAGACTACCTCGCAAAAAGTGGTGCATATAATGTACCAGAAGAAGAAATGCTGACATTTAGTCAGTTCAATAAACCGATCGCAATATAGCGATCTATTAGATGACAAAAGACAATAAAACAGAGATTTTTATGGGGATTCAAGTTCCTCATGAGAAAATAGAAGACGCAATTTGTCTGCGAGCAGAAGTTATTGCTTTGTGCAATGGATTTCTGTCTCAGGCAGAAACGTCTCAAAAAGAAATTATAACCCTGATCACAAAAGATCCAGATCCAGCACTAAAACGTGTTGGTGGGAAAGCGTTCAGAGATTGGCGAAATGCCAATCAGAAAAGACTGAACAAAGTGACTGCAGGAATGAACAAGTCTGTAAAAAAGACGAAGTCAAAAGTCATTGGAGTTGATGAAACAAATCAAGCCATTGAGACTCACATAAGTCTCAAGGAAGATTACTATGATGAATCTAAGCGTCTGAATACAGACGAATCTTGGGTTTACAAAATCTACATTGCGTGCTGCGAATTACTCTATGAGAACATCGCAGACGAAATAAACAAACTGAGGAAAGCAGGAGAAGATGCGACCGTAGAGGTTGCACTCAGCAATATCGAAATCGATATCTATACCTACTTAGCGTACATCCGGGAGGACTTCCTAGATAGCGAAGTGGAATTGAACGTTGATGATCTCCATGGAGCCGTTATAGCGACGTTAGTCGAAGACGATTGGCTGCTCAGTACGAATCACCTTGACCGCCTCACGCTTTTGCCGTGGGCAGCAGGTGTTCCAGGTTGGGAAGAACCAACTGGTTTACATGTCGAACATGCAATGATTATGGCATTCAAAGAACACCCTAAAGAACGAACAGCAAGACTGGACTTTCTTAGGTCTTTGAACTTCAAAAAAGAGTAGTTTACTACTCTCTATTAGATAAAAAGCAATGATTATAAGCCTTGAAGTACAGGCTTAGATTACTAGGAGATGACACAAATGTCTACGCAAACAAAACTAAGCGACTTCCTTAAGGAAGTCGGAGAAGAAGACGAATTGCACCGCACGCCCGATGTTGAAATTGAGTCCTACACGACTCTAAAGGCGGAGTTTGACACAGTATATGAGAACTATATTGTCGAAGGCTTTACCTCAGACATCGCAAGTGAATTTGGTGGAACGAACACAGCAGTGAGAATGACCTCGCCGGAAGGAGAGAAGGTCACACTATGGGTCGGCTCTTTCGAGCAGGACCACTTTCTAAGGAAGGTGGCTCAGTGGAAGAAGCAGGGCCATGAACTACCTGTGAAGATTTCGTTCGCCAGGGTGAAGGTTCCATCTAAGGATGGAAAGAGAGAGTATAATAGACTCCAAATTAGAACTATTACAGTTGGCGACGAAGTCGCTACTGAACTCCAAACACTTTGAGACCTAGTCTCAATATTAGATGACCAAAGGATACAGTCACAAAAAAATTGATAAGATGGGGCGGCGAGATGCCGCTTGGTCTTCCAAGAAAAAACGACGAAAGTTCAAAAGCAGTGGCAGGCTTCGCAAGAAGCAGGCCACTTTTTCTGAAATAAGGAAGAAGTTCTACTCCCATGATTATTGGAGATTACTTGCTCTTAGAGCCGCCGTACTTTCTTGGGTAAACTACAAAGCAGACACACTGATTGGAACAGAATTACGTCTTGAACTACAAACAAGGGCCTATAATAGCGCTCCTGCAAATAGATCTAAGACTATACGACCAATCTGGGCTGCTGGTAGAAAATTATCTGATACAGAGGTTTATAGAATCGCGGAGGATATCTGCGGTTACAGTCCAGGAGATGCATTATTTCCTGAACACTTAACAAGAGAAGAAGCAATGTTTTTCATAGAAGTCACTGAAATGATTCAGGAGGCTTGGGAAAGCATGAAGTATTCTTTTTTGAAGGCCGCTGAAAACAGAGAAATAAAATTAAATGCACACTTTTCAACAAACCAAAAAGATGGCATTGAACGCCATCATGCGACAGCAAGTGACACTTGCTTTCGCCATGTTGGTGCGTTGAACGGTAAAAAGGGCGAGTTAATACATAACTGGCTCTCAATATGCGACGAAAGAAAAGGCTGCTACAATTGTTACAAAGCAGCAGAAATGTCCATGTTGAATGATACTGAACGTCTAGAACTTCTTACACGAAGTAGAGACGAAGCAGTGACATCGTTTCGAACAATTAAAATATTAACATCCCGCTTAAAGCAATTTCTCGAGCAGGCCGCAAAAGGATCTGAAGGACATAATCTCCCTAAGATAACCTTTGATGATGGCCATGTTTTTGAAACCGCAGCGTTTAACAAAAAATACGCTGATATTAAGTGGAATAAATATACAGATGTTGTGACATCAACCGGTGCAATGTACCGCTTGGTGAACAACTCTGTTTGTACACATTACAATAAGGAATATGGACATCTTCCAGGAACTGGTACACTAAGATGCTTAGGTTACAGTATGGTGAGGTGGGGAAAATTGCAAATGCGGACTGATACCCGCGAGCACTATGAACCCCTTTACGACTTATTTAACCACATGCTAGTTGGCTTAGATCCTGAAATTTATCCAAAACTGATATTGCCCGACGACTGCGGTTGTAGTGACTGCAAGGGCGTAGATTTCCTAACAGATCCCGATCTGATGTAATACAATGAAACATGATGTTACTGCCGATTGTAATGATCGGCTTAATTTTATATCTACCTATTAGATGAGTGAAATCACAGACGAACAAATGGATGAAGCAAACAGCAAGATACAAGAGACGACGATCCTGATAAATACCCCAGAAGCCGAAAGGCGATTTGGGATTGAGGGAACGTTTAACCTGTATTCTGTTGGCATGAAGGACAACTACGATCTACCAGATTTGGAGATGCGTGGTATTCCTGGAATGCTAACCAGTGCTGCTGCTGAGACCATAAACACACTGAATGCCTATAGATTAGTTTCTGACAAGCCAGTTTTGGTTGGTCAGATTCTATCTTGGAGGCACGGTCAGATAAAGACCGAGCAAGGCGATGATTGGGATGGAAGACATGAGCACAAGGCGGAAGATATGATCCGCCTAACAAGTGCGATGACTGATATCCATCATGGTCAATGCGAATGTTGTCAATTTGACGACGCTGGGGTCACTGAGTGATCCCTATTAGATGAAAAAGAGACATCGAAAAGATCAAAGAAGAAAAGATCGAAGAAAAACCCGTTTTACAAAGAAGACGGATAAAGCCAAACACAAGAATCGTGTTGGCAAACAAGAAAAAACGGACTGTGCTATATGCCAGCAGCCATTCACCCCAGAAAATGAAGAAGATAAAGTGTGTCGTCTAGACGCATGTCAGTCCCTTCAAAGGAACATAGCAAGTGGTGACTCGGATTTACCGAGTACACACCCAGATTACTATGACAAAACTGAGGACCCAGAATATCTGCGACTGATAAGTACAGACGATGAAGCAATTTCTGAGGAGAAAGAGCGAGTGGCTACTGTGGAAAAGAAAAAGAAACACCCTCAGAACTTTCTGGGTGGCAAAGAATACACTGATGCACCTACTTTTACAAGGGACCAGTGGATTGAAGATCATGATGGTAATATCGTACGAACGTACGAATCCCGTGGAGAACGGGCCATGGCTATTTCACAAGAAGGCATGAAGACGCAGGCACTTAAATTACATTTGAATAGTGTGATTGAGAAACAGACCCGCTCCGGGTGAAAGACCGGAATTAGATGCCAATTTTTATTGACGAAAACATAAGAACAGAGACGAAGTATGTTGCACATTTAACCCCAGCAGCAGTAACAATGCTAGAGAATGATCTAGTAGATTGCCCAAATATAACTAACAGTTGTAGTGGTGGACCTGATTGTCCAGTGAAACGATTTTCACTGCTCAAGAATGGTCGACCAGGAAAGCCCCATTGGGCTGGTGCAAATGAAAATATAGTTGTACAAAGGTACAATCTAACTTTTACTGGAAAGACTGGTGCTTTGTATAAGGCAACCAGGATTGGTTGCTGTAACTTACAGACTCTCGAATTAGGCAGCGGAGGAACAAATGGACCCCCAAAGGGGGACGTTGAAGAAGCAATGGGAGAACTCATAGAAGTTCTCATATTGTTTGGTGGCTACATGAAGAATTTCAAGGCCGTATGGAGTCTAACGACTGATATGACCAACAAAAAGGCTTGTAATGAATTTTTCTCGTTTGTAGAAGATAGTGATTGGATTACTCTGATTGCTTTCTTGGATACCCAGGATTTTAGGAAAACTATCCCTAAAATTCGTGGAGAGAATAGAATTGATTTTGATCAGCGGCTTAAAGTAAAGCAGTTGATGAGTCTAGAATATGTAAAAACACTAATTAGGAAGGCTTATGCTAACCAAGAACTTACTCCATGGGAGTATGATGTGGTTATGCAAGTCTTCCATGAAACCAAAGAAAGAGTAAACAACAAAGGTAGGCGAGGTGAAACTGCGTTTCCCCCTCTAAGGGCAACGCGGGAGCAAATCAACTTCTTTTTGGGCGTAGAAAACGACCCAATCAACCTTACTCAGGAATTCATAAACAAGTCTTTAGCAGCCGCTGATAGTGGCTCCATGTCTCTCGGAACCATAACAATTGGTGACGATAGGCACGACTTAAATCCGCGAAACTGAGGGCTTCGGCCTTCTATTAGATGACGACTAAAACATGCAAAGAGTGTGATCAGAAATTTGTACTGATGCACTCTGCACAAGAATATTGTACTGACAAGTGTTCAAAAAAAGCAAGAGCAAAGTATGTTCGTAATAGGGTGCACATGCACCGTATACATAAGAACAAATGGGTCTTCTTGCACCACGAGAACACAGAGGCTGCAACGGATCGGATTAAGGTGACTCTTTTGAGTTCACCTGGAATCTTCGATATACTTTCAGCTCTCGATAAAAGACACAATATCATAGGAATCCAAATTACCGAAGGCAATCCTGATAAAATCGGGATTGTCATCGCAGAATCCTCCTCGGAAGAGGAGTGATCTATTAGATGTCCAAAAATAATGGAGGCTATACAAGGCAAATCAAAAAAACTGTAGAAGACTTAGACTTAGTCTTCTTGGGACATGGGCAAAGAGACAGTAGGAACCATCCTACCATCTTTGTCCGATATCCATCGTTTGCGAAAGATAATCAGATTAGGCGAGTTGCCTACTCTGGTACTCCTGCAAACCCTGGAAAAGCCTTACTCAGACTTAAAAGCAAATTGAAGAAGATACTTGATGGAAGAAGTATGGGTAGTTCAATACTTAACCTATGCTTACGCTGTGGAAAAGAAAAAACTGCCGATGATCGACACGTATGCACTACGTGCGATTCCGAACTTAAACTAAAATCAGATCACGGTTTGCTCACAGAAGACGAAGTAAATTTATGGATCGATGAAAATATCGATTCGTCATTTTTTTCTGAGTAAGTGCATTAGATGATTGAAAGAGTGATGCACTGTAGACAGTGCGGGTTTCTCGGTATGACAGTTCAATTGAAGTGTCCTATCTGCAAAAACCCTTATTTTGAACCTCATTGCGAGGGATGCGGAGAATGACCGCAATTAGATGACCGTAATGAAAAATAATAAGACAGAGCAACTTAAATTTAGAGTTACTATAGAAGAACGCGAGCATATAGATGCTCTTGCCAAGAAGGCAAATAAGACAATTAGTAACTACTTACGGCATGCTATTGAAGCAAAAGAATTGATTGATCAATTAGAATTAGATGTGATTTCAGTTGTTCAACTTCAAAAGGCTGCAGATACAACGCGGCCTTATACTAGACATGTCGTTACTAAAGTCACAAAGACAACAACAACTTCCTACCAATACGAGTAGGATAATTAGATGAACATAGACATACAAGAATTACCCGACGAACTGATTTGGACTGCCACGATGGCTGCGGCTATAAGTAGCCCAGCAGCAGCCGCTGTTCTAGAGGGGATTGCCGAAAGGCTAATCAAAGATATTGATGATGAAGAGTTTCATGAGAGATACAAGTCTTTACAGGACTTGTTTTCTACCAATCCGCCTGACGGACTTGAGGACTTAGAGAACATTGAGCCAGAAAAGATGGCAAAATGGATCATAGGACTCACCGGTCTAATCGGTGCGCACATGGAAATCGAAGAGGCTCTAAATGCCACAATCAATGGAATTATAACGGGAGTTAAGGACAGTGTCCTTAATTTTGCCCACGAACACAGATGAGGTAACACCTCTTCTATTAGATGACTGAAACAACAGTAACAATCAGTGTAATACTGAGAGGAAAGCGAGTTGAACTTGCACAGGCTATTAGTAACCACGAATTGGAAGAGGGCGTTACTGCCCTTCTAAAAACTGCGGTTACGCTTGAAGACCGGTTCGTAATACCTGGCCCGCCTGTCACAATGAAAACGCTGAAAGCAGAGAATGCCCCTGAATGGGCTAAGTCTGCTATGTCAGCGTTAGAAGAGGAATGAATCCTCTATTATATGAAGAAAAGGAAAAGAAATCACAAAGATCCCTTTACGACAAATATAGCGATTAACCACCCTGACGTGGTTAGATGGCCATTGAAATGTCGTGGGGTGATCGACACGGGTGCAACCAGAACATCAATTGATTATGGTCTGGCTCACACTCTGAATCTCGAACCTGCTGGGCAGGTTCAAGTAACAAATGCAAATGGAACGCAGAAAAGGAAACTTGTCTGGGCACAAATAGAAGTCTTTGACGAAATAATCGTCCTAAAGGTTTCAGTGACTGACAGATCTAAACTATCCTGTCCTATACTAATAGGTAGGGATATACTGCAATACAATGCATATAGCGAGGAAGAGTGATTCCTCTATTAAATGGACAAAGATAACTTTGCTCCACCAGGCTACGGTATATGCCGTAAGTGTGGTGAGCAATTCAAGAGATACTCAACTACGAGTAAACAACAAATCTGTGACCGTTGTGTAAAGCCAAGACTCACTACGCAAAAGCGTAGTCGCTCAGATTTCCTTCGTGAGAAGGAGCGGAAAGCAGGACGCGCACGCGGGGCCAGGATACATTGGAACTTGGTTGCCAAATTTAAGAAAGCAAACAAAAAGAAAGCTAAAAAATTATGGCAAAAAGAAGAGGAATGAATCCTCTATTAGAGACGGTAAATTTTTCCTGCTATAAGCAGGTTTTTAACAAAACAATCGGTTCGTGATTAGGCAGTGTGCCTTCCCTTAGTGTTGAACTTGAGATTGACAAATAGATAATCTGTTAGTAGGTGACGAACGCAGTGAAATCGTTAAATTAGATGAAATGCAAATATTGCAACAAGGCGATAACCAAGCCTTACACAATCACGACCTTCACACATACAAGTGAAGGTGAACAGAACAAAAACGAGAGACATTATTGTGATGTGGAATGTGCTAATTCCGCAACACTGGCTCGTAGGTTCAAAAAAGAAAAATGGTAAGAGGAGTGATCCTCTATTATATTAGATGGAAATAGAAATTGATGTTGAATCAATTAAAAAAGAAGTAACGGTCCTAGTTATCGGTTTTGCCCTAGATAATCGCCTAGCACTTAGTGCGATGTTTAAGGAATTTCACGAAGGAGATGAAGACCTGACGATTGCAAAACTGTTAGTGGATCTAACTGACTATGAACTAGCCAGTATGATTGCTTACATGCTCAAAGACTCGATCCCCAAAGATGATGAATTAGAGGGGTTCGCGGTAATGAAGTGCTTAATGACGGTACTCATTCCTTGGGCTAAGACAATCGATATGGACTATCTGCGTTCTATACAATACGATATGAAAGAGGGAGAGAAACTCCTCGATCAACACGGAATATAGCGCGCATAGTTCTATTAGATGGAAGAAATTTATGCAAAATTAAGAAGTAATAAAGGGCCGTCAATTGCGGAATCAAAGAAGATTTTGGCCATGGCCGCAATCGATGCTATCCGCGATAACGAAGATATAAAATTCGTTCGTATATACTATGAAGACTGGCCAGATAAGAAGCAGAAAAATTTTACCAAGATGCAAACGCAGATAATCGAGCGTTTGGAGAGATGGGGAAAGATACATTGATCCCCTATTAGATGAGAACGAATAACGGACGAATTGACTTAACTTTGGAAGAAATGGAAAAATTTGACGAAGTTGGGGACATGATGCATGATGAATTGAAGTATATGTACAAGAAGGAAGACGAGCTAATCGAGTATGTCGGCTATTTACTAGCGACACCCGATGTGTTAGAACAATTGATGGGCTCTCCGAGCCAAATACATTGTATCACTAACTTGACCACAAGTCTTGAACATCTGTACTCAAAACTTCTCGACTGCGAGCGATTTCCATATCGCCCCAAATAAAACACTGCCCCCGAGTAGGGGCTATTAGATACCAATGGGATACGATGTAACAGTAACAAAAACAAAATTTCATAGATGGTTTAGCATATGGAATTGGCACCGATGTATTGCGATTAGCCTTTATGGATTAGGGATTATTGATGATGACGAGATAGAACGTCAACTAATGTTGACTACAAATCTCCAACATCACGATCAACCTATGGACCCTAAAGAGGAAAGCAAATACCAACTTCGACTTCAAGAAATTGAAGAAAAAGTTGGTGAAATAACGGATGCCAATAAACGTATCATAGAAACTCACCATGATTATGACGACAAAGGTCGACTAATTGGTGGAAGCGCTATGATCCCCATGACTATAGAAGAAATGAACTCTATGGGAGGACAAGAAAAAGTGTCAGAAATGGTTTTCAGTACAATACGTATGCAAGCCGAAACAAACACTATTTTGTTCGATAACCAAGAAAAATTGGAATTCGATAATGAAACTTGTAGACTGTTGAGTACTATGGAAGGAATACCGATAGACCCACTACCCTGCGCCATGTTTGGAACTGGTGCAATGATAGGTCTAGAATTACTGATGAAGTCAGGAGAAAATCCTACAGACCTCATTAAAATATTCGGAACGCTTTTCAAACCTGAAAAAGCCACAGAAGAAGACAAAGAAAAAATGAACTTCTTTAGAAAACTCATAGAACGAGCCAGAGATCGCGACCCACAATTTGAATTAACAGAACTGTGGGCCGAAGATGAAATTGGTTCGATTGCGAGCTTTGTTGGCGTAATGATGGAAGCAGTACTCACCAAAAGTACAATTAAAATAACTTAGTCGATAACGGCTATTAGATGAGTAACGAAAGTGAAAATAAAAGAATTGACATCAAACTAATGGAATCAAGAATAAGACTTTGGCGAGCAGGAGATATCTCCGATGAAGACTTGGCCTTAGAAATGGATTACATGGTTCCTGAGTTGAAGAGATGTTATAAAGAGATTGATAGCCTTACAGCGACCCTTACGGGTTGGCAAGGTGATGTCCCTTATGTGGAAGATTGTGAAGACTGTGGTGCGCATGATGGCGCACAAACAGAAGGATGTGATTCATGTGGAATCATACACTATCAGACATCAAAAGGTCTTCGCGACCTATATGGATATACTTGGGGATTTTTCCACAAGGATTCTCCTAAATGGACAGAATTTCAATAAAAGCCTCCGAGTGAGGCTAATTAGATGGCATGGAAAGATGTGATTTGGAACTTGGCTAGAAAACTTGATCTCGCATATACGCGGGACAATTATAGCCCTGTTCACGCTTGGAATGCAATCGTGGCAGAATTAGAACGTCTTAGAGGCGATGATCTGTCAGATTGCTACTACAAGTTTACAGAAGACGAGGGTTGGATTGAACCTTCGCGATTCAACGAATAAAAGCCTCCGAGTGAGGCTAATTAGATGAGTAACGAAAGTGAAAACAAAAGAATTGACTTAACTCAATTTGAAATGTTAGAGAACGGCGAATACCGAATCGAAGGCTGTATCGCAGATACTACGCGGTATATGTATGAAGATGAAAGCGATATTCGCCTTAGCAAGCAAATGAACTTGCTGCCTGACCTAATTACTGAGTTGAAGAGATGTTATGAAGAAATTGATGCGTTGAAGGGACAACCTAAGACGAAGAAGACACGATATGGAAAGCCGTGGCATTACGAATGCCCTAGTTGTGGAGCATCAGATGATGCGGTCCCACAACTAAATTTCAAAAATCGTTGTTGCTTTCTTTGTGGATGGAACGACTTTGGTCAGGACCCAGAAGTCATGATACGAAGTTACAACGCAAAAAACGCCTCCAAGTGAGGCACATTAGATGAGTAACGAAAGTGAAAACTTAGACTGCAGTATATGCGGTAATGAAATCGGCACAGATTCAAATGGTTGGTCAGGCGGCAATAACGCCCACCCAATCAATGACGGCAGATGCTGCCACCTGTGCGACTGTATGATAGTGATACCTATCAGATTGATGGGATCCTCTCTCGCTGCTTACAAAGTGGATGAGGAGGCTATTGAATTGTACAAACAAACTGCCCTTTTGGGCATACACTTTCTAGTACAAAGAATAAACATGCAGCAAAAACCCCCTTGAGGGTTATTAGATGGTAAAAATATGTGTGCTTTGCGGCACAGAAATTGAAGGTCATGGCAACAACCCTGCTCCCTTAAATCAGGGACATGGTAGATGTTGTGATGGCTGTAATACCGATTTAGTGATACCTACCCGTCTAAACCCATACACAGATTACGCAATACGTGTATTGTGGAAAACAATGATGCGCAAGCGTCGGAAAGCCCAAAGTAAGACGAAGTATGTTACGGGTGTGTCCTTGGAGGACTTCCTGGAATTGCAAAGGCGAATGGCTGATGACAACTATTCACCGCAAAACTGACGGTATATTAGAAACGGTGGCATCGAAGATGAGGAGGGCTTTTTAACCCTCCTCATTTTTTTTACCACTTTTTCTTACACTCTGTCGTCAAGGCCACTATTGCTTCATAACGCTTCATTTTGTGCGTTCCAGCAGGAATTATCTTCCTAACTGGGAAATCAATCTCAATATCTTCGATTAATTCAACTTCAACTTCGTCTTCACCAGCGACTTCCATTATCTTATCTATTATTAATTCCGTACTATCGAGGTGATACCTTGTCAGACGTACACAAGGCAAACCACTCTTTGGATGCAAAGAACCCGGTATTCTAAACAATCTATTAGAGTCCACCGTAGGTTTTCTGTCAAAGACATTCTTAATGGTTATCTTGTGTTCTTTCATCATACCAGAAATGAGTACCTTCTTTTCAAAATCCTTTAGGCTTCCTATTTTCAACCTGGCAATTACGTCCGGGTCTGAGAATAGGGAGCATAATTTTTTTACATATTTTTTAGCAAAGTACTTCTCAATGTTCTCTTTAGATGGATTCTCGACTAGTTTACTGATGAAATGCATCATTTGAGAACTCCAACCATACTTAGTTAGGTTATCTGCAGGTAATAGGCTACTTCTATCTAACTTATTACCCATTATGTAATCAACAATCTGTCTTCTACTCGATACATCTAAGTTTCTGAATGCTTCTGACTCAAAGGTTAGATGAAACCCCTTCTTGCCAGAGAAATCTATTTGCATGGATTCGAGAGGAAACCCGAGATCTACGAGAAACCTATCAACTACGGCCTTGGTTTTCTCTCTCATAGAGGTAATGAATTCTGTTCTGTTCTCGTAATCGGCGTCATCTTCATCTAAATCGATAACAAAATCGAAACCAATTAGGTCTCGCTTCTTCTTGTCTATCTCATTTGGGTCTAAGTAGGTGGCTGTTCCAGCGAATAGCCCTGCTGGTGGTCTATTTTGAGTCAGTCTTTCACGCAATTCTTCCTCGTTCTTGAACACTAGATTTCTTTTCCAGCCTTTCAGTTCCGGGCTAAATACATTCAACCCCCACTCGCGTCGCGGTATGCTATCTAGTTGCAAATCTGCATTTTGATAGTGTTCTCGATATAGTGCAAATACACCCTCTTTCCCACGGTATATCATCTAATCTCCTCCCTTTGACTTACCATGCATCGGTTGTAGTGTGTCAATAATAGAACTAACCATTTCTATCGTCAATGCTGTATCCCATGTATCTATATCTGGGACATCCTCCAACAACATTTCCAGCGTGTGAGCCAAGAAGTCTAAACCAGCACTCTCATCGTTTCCAAATACTTTACGAATGAGGTCTCTAGCGTATTTTACTTGAAACTCCGATGCCATCCCTGGTGCAGCATTACTTTCTCTAACCTTACCACCAGTAGCAGCGATAGATTGTATTGGAATTTGGTTTGCTTTCTCAATTACCATTTCAAAGTCCTCAGATTTAATCTTCACCTTTGTTATAGTCTTCATATTTTCAATCTCCTTTATGATTTTCACTATTTCTGCCTTTTTCATACTACCACACCTGCCACGCTGGGTTCTTAGTCCCATCATATGTGTAAGTTCCATCGCGAGAACGGTGTAGGTTTGTCGTCCTCTTATCTCTAGCAAATTGCTTCATTGTGATTTCTATTACATCCATACTTGGAATATCTGACCAAGCCTTCTTCATTTCAATATAAATCTCTTCAAATGTCCTGTCATCAAGCATAAAGTCGTCATTTACTAGATTGCAAAATCTCTCTGCTACCATAAATCTCAATTCCCTATCACCCTTACTTAGGCCTCCCTCTATTACCCCAGGATCTTGTTCCTGTAGAGTGGAGGCCATTATTTTTTCAGCAAATTTTACGTGCTTTAGATTGGCCGTCTTTACTCCATCAAACTTCGCAGTAGCAAGAGTTAATCTAGAGACTGCTGCGAGTTGCCGATGAGACCTCAATTCTTCATCTGTATCTGCATGGGTTCGCTTCTCAACGTGTTGATTGATGATGTACTGTGCCGCTTTCTTGGATAGTTTCGCTTCGCGGTTCTTACAAACCTCCAATAGTTTCTTCACAAACTCCAAATCGACTGCTATTTCTGCTATTTCTGCTACGTCATCTTCTTCTGCAGTTAGTCCCTTCAAGACCGCATGACCTATTGCTGTGTCGATTTCTTTGTTTGCTTCGTCTAGTATCACAAAGATGCAGTCAAATCTGGACCAAAGAGCCAAATCCATGTCTATCTGTTCAAAGAGTGGTCTCATCCTATCAAACTTCTTTCGCTTAGACCCTTTACCATCTGGGTTAGCACCTGCTACAATTGCGCAGTAAACTGGTATAGTCGCTTTAACTACCTTGTTTACATTGACTTCTCCAGATTCCAAAGCCCTATTCAACTCACCATAGTCACCTTTGTAGAGGTTAAACTCATCAATAGCACAAATTGCACCTTTTGGAGTGAGTGGTATTGCTCCGGGCTCTACAACCCAGCGCTTCTTGTTGGAATAGAGGTCCTCTTTTTGTATACACGCGGCAGTTAAACCAGGTCCGGTCGAAATACTGGCATCGGTCATTCTACTACCAGGTGCGAGTTTTATAACAGCCTCCATAATCTTAGTCTTCGCAGTTCCAGGATCTCCTATTATCATGACGTGAAAATTAGGTCTAATCCCAAATTGCTTGTTCTCAACAGCACCAACTGTAGCAAGAACGAGGGCTTTCTTTATCTCGTTGTGTCCATGGATGTGACCAGCATAGGTCTTTGTTACTAAGTCCATCTTCTCTTCTAAATCCACAGATTCCTCAAAAAGAGCGATTTGTTCCAAATCATTTTGAGTTAATGTCATTGCTGTTAGTGAATGAGATTTTTTTTCTATGTGCGAGGCTAGGATATAGTGGTCGCAAATTAAACCGTTCTTAGTTGTGGGTTCTAAACGCATTGTTCCAACGACGGTTATTGATGAACCCGCCTCAATTGACTCACAAAGTTCCCCTCTCAACTCAACCATTATCGAACGAGATTCCGCTGAAACTTCTTCTTCTTGAACAGATATCCTTTGTATTGCCTCGTTCTTCGTCTCCTCGCTCTCTAATCGAACATACTTCTTACCTTCGCATATTTTACACGCACCGGGTTTGGTTAATTCTCCTCGTTCTACGTCTTGCTCTATTAGATTGATGTGTCCGCACTCGACCCCGAAAGCATTTGGATGCACGCATCTGAATGCGATATGTGTCATAACCGTCTTCACATCGCCCTTTTCTATGACTTGACCCTCTATCTTAACAACTCGACCAACGTCTCCTGCTTTGGATAGTGCCTCGAAATCTCTATCACAATAATCTGGTGGACTCATAAATCTCCACTCTGGCTTTATTTTGTGATATTTGGACCGCTGTTCTAGTCTAGGGTCTGCTATATTCAAGAATTCCATCTCAAATCTCTGTAACCAGAAGGTTATACTCTTTGGTGAGGTAATTAGGTGCCCATCTAACTTATTGTAATAATCACGGAATTCTTTGTATGACTTGAATTCGATACCTGCCGACATCAACATCGGTGGTGTTTGGATGCTCATACCATCTGGTTTCTTCTGTGGAAGAATGACTCCACTTCCAATTGCTTCTATATCTATGAAGCAAACTGGCACATTCGGCTTATCACTTAGTTCAATCTGATTCCTCATCGAAGACATGGCGTTGATTTTCTGCTGTGTTACCGAGAACCCTAGGTTCTCTAACCTACCTGCGGCAGACTTAGCATTGTCATCTATGATATTAGCCCTAATTTTGGAATCTGTTGCTTTGTCTGAACTATATACATAACCAGATTGCCACATCAAATATGCAACAACTGACCTTCTCCTTTCCTTATCTTCTTCGTCAATCGCGTGAAGTATTTGGTCTATCTCCAGTATGTCGTCTGCTTCCTCTATATTGTATTCCATCTTAATCACCTCTCACAAAATTCAACTGGCTTCCAATTAATTCGTACCCCTTCTCGGCCATAGCCTTCCTAAGAAGGGGTCTTATTTTAGCCAAAGAGCCTTTCTTCCTAAGGGCGGGGTAATCCAAGTGGGTAATCACAGGTAATAAATCATTTCGCTTCTTTCTGAAATCAACTTTGGATAATATGTCCTCAACCAAGACGTCATCTATTTTACTAAAATCAGACGGAGCGCCTAATTTGATATCATAGAAGGCCACTCTTTTACGCCCTGCTTTACCTAGTTCTGGTAGTTTCTTCTTACCTATCTCTATAGTGAGTTTAGATATTATGCATCTAGAGAATGTAGTAGTATCTAATAGTGTAGATGTATATCCTCTATCATATGCTTCTTTATTCGTTATATGCCCATGTTTTGTGATGTGGGCTTCTACTTGTTTGGCTATTTCACCATAACCTCGATTATACGCACGCTTACCATTCATGTATCTCTTTAGGTCATCTTTATCTTGGTCAGACATCGAATCGACTAATCTCTTTCCTCGATTTAGCAGGTCGGTCATTGTTATTACCTCGGCGGGAAAGTAGTCCGGGCTGGGCGGTATATAGTAGTTACTAGAAACTCTCAACTTTCCATTCAAACGTATATACTTAAATATCATGGGACGAAGTGCAACGGTCGATGGGAGTGGACACAACAGTAGTGAAATGTCCTGAATGTTCTTCTAGAGATTTGAAATATGATCAGACAAGAGGAGAACGTCATTGCAGAGATTGTGGCTTCGTATTAGAGGAAGACATTTTGGACCATAGCCCGGAATGGAGGGAGTTCAGTAATGGAGCAAGTCTCACCGGAGGCATCAATCCTCGTTCTAGAGCCGGAGCCCCGATGACTAATTTATTGCACGACAAGGGGCTATCGACCCAACTAGATTGGCAAAACAAAGATTACGCTGGTGCGGCCATTGCTTCAAAAAACAGAGCACAATTGTATCGTATGCGCAAGTGGCAAGCACGATCTAGAGTCAAGGGTTCTAAAGAACGTAATCTACAACAGGCTCTCGCATTAATTAAGACTCTCTGCTCTAAGTTGAATTTACCAAAAGGCGTACTAGAAAGATCTGCGGATATTTACAGGCAAGCATTGGATGCTGATTTGGTTCGGGGTCGGAGTATAGACTCTATGGTCTGTGCTTCAATATACATCGCTAATCAATTGATGGAAACTGCTAGGACTGTTGATGATATTGCTAAGGAAGCAAGGATTGCTCCGAAAGAAATTGGTAGAACTTATCGAGACGTTAAACGAAAACTAAGGATACGAACCCCTCTACCAGACCCGAAGATTTACGTCAATAGGTTCTGTAGCGAATTACAATTGAGACCAGATGTGCAAGCAGGTGCGATTAACATAATCCACAAGGCCGAGGCTCTGGAGATGACACATGGTAAATCGCCATGTGGCGTGGCAGCGGCGTCTATTTACATCGCTAGTCAAATTTCTGACCAGCCGAGAACGCAGAGGGAAATAGCCGAAGTAAGCAATGTTACGGAAGTTACTATCAGAAATCGTTACAAGCAATTAGCAAAATCACTAAACATAAAGTTAGATATTTGAGAGTAAATGGAAAGTTAGTACTTTTCGACTAGTAAAAAGTACCCCTAAAACGGTGTACTGCTTGGAGACAAAAATGGAAACATTCCATATTCCATTATCACTTTCCATTTTCAAATGATTCTGGAAAGTGGTGACTTTCCTATTTACAAGAGAGTAGTATGACCCTTTTGGTATGATTTTGGTCTATTTTGGTATTTATGGATTCTGAAACTTTCCATTTTCAATAACCAGGATTTACCTTACATGATTAAGTAGTAGAAGGAAGAAGAACCGAAAAAACTAATATAGAAGAAGAGAAGAAAGAGAAGAAAGAGAAATCTTTCCATTAACTAACTCAATTGAACGTCTCTTCGTAGAGAAGTTCCGGATCATCTACACCGTCGAGATAATACATACCTCGCATTCTGTCCAATTTATGTAACCTAATAGGTGAATCATCGAGAACCACACTAGCCTTTAACAGTGCTTTGACATCCTTAGGCATGATGTAATCTTGTGGTATTATGGATTTCTTCTTGAAACTAAAATTCATCAACACAGGTGTCTCTTGTAGATAAGCCTCTATCCTAGAAACAATATCCACCACAATATCCTCGTCACTTAGGTTCTCAAAGGATACTACCTCGACAGGTTTTTCCGGGACTGGCGCGGTGAAACCACCTTCGACGATAGTTATCTCTTCTGCTACAACTGGGATATCTTCCTCGTCCTCATCAACTGGTCGTTCTTGTGTTTCTATTTCTAAATCATCGAGCGACATAAAGGTAGAAATATCTCTCTCGTCGTAATCTGATGACAATACTTTTCTGCTATCTAAGAGGAAATTATTGTTCATGGTATGTACCTCTACTTTGAGATCACCTATAGTTTTATGAATGTCTGTTATGGCCGAAACCATTTCCATCCTAAGGTTAGCCATGTTACTCTGTAATTCTAATTTATTATCGCGTATGAGAACTGGGATTGTCTCTAATAACTGCATCAATCTAATTGGTTGCGGGCTAGTGTTTCCCACCGTCGACCATGAGAAAGGGGCTTCTTCCATGTCACTACAAGATCATTCGACAGGCATAAAGGTTAATGTTGTCGTCTCACTCGCAACATCGTGATACCGCTTCTATTAGGACTCAAAGAATCGATGGCAACTAAGAAGGCTCGACAATTGCTTTCCGATGCTGGGACTAGATACAAATACGAAGATATTCTACGTGTAGACTCTAGTATAGGTCGAATGATGGTAGCAATTACAGGTTCGACTGTTGTGCCCCAATTGTTCGTTGGGGGTGATAGTTATGTCGGTGAAGAGCAAGTCCGCAGATATATTAGGAATTAATTTTGAGTGTAGGGATGACCCGCCTCGGAGTAATTGCCCGAATTTAGTAGACGGGCCAGAAGGCTACGCCAAGATAGAATCCACCGGGGAATATCAGTGTATTGCTTGCTTGCGTAAGTTGGGTAATGAGAGTAGCACAGCAGACGAAGTAGCAGATGATGATGTTATAGATGAAGAAAATGCAGAGGCAGTAGATTATGCGTATACTGCAGAGGGGGATAGAGTACAAGACCAAACCGCAGAAGAAAGTCTCGTCATAGAACGAAAGGATAAGATTACTGATATGCTACCCAAAATAGCCGCGTCAGATTTAGAATACTCGATGTTTATGAGTAATAAACAAGACGAGATAATAGATTTGCTTAGAAAAATGGAAACGGCACGCGAGCCGAGTTTTGACACTAAATTACTTGCGCCGAAGATATTAGCAGTCACTTCGCATTTGATTAAACGCTATCCTACCATGAAAGCAATGAAAGCAGTAGGAGTCAAACCGAGTTCTATTGAAGTAGGTAAGAACATATTGGATGCGCTACGGTCTCCCGAGTTAGGTGATCCTATTTCGATTGCCATAAATAATATCGGTAATTCTTTACAAATCCCCGAAGCAATAACTATGTCTGCTATAGAGGCGTATGAAAAAAATAAACCAATTCCAAATCAAGAGCCGAAACCACTAGCAAGAGCGGCAGCATGGTTGTATATTTACGCTAAGAACTCGAAATTGAAAATAAATAAAACAGAAATATACAATATGCCCGGAGTATCTCGTTCTGCGTTCAATAAAGCGTTAAAATCTTACGAAGATTACTTCCGCAATGTTAAAGTCACATTGAAAGAGTCAAGTGGTGAGGAGAAGTAAATGAGTGACAAGATGAGTTGGCAGGAATTTCGTTCGGTCCATACCGGAATTAAGAAGGAAATCAAGTCCATAATGTGGAATTCTTACAAAGAACAAGATGCAGAAAGATACCTAGAAGCGGTAAAAACAGCGGGAATTGAAACACCCGAAGAAGTCAAGGCGTATTTGAAGATAACAGATACCGATGGTGACGGCGATGTTGATATTGAGGATGTAGAAGAATCGGATGACACGTTGATGTATATAGAGTATTCAAAGACAATGCAACAACTACACAGATTTCCACACGCATATACAGCAGTTCAGAAGAGAGAAATGGAAGAACGCCTTCGTGAAATAGCGGAAAAGAGTAGACCAACTAACTACAATTGCTCTCCTACAGACGGGTGGCAAATATGGTTCGGACCTACTCAACAATGCCTTCTAATTAACACAAGCAAGAATCTTGCTTTCACCTGCTCGCGTGGTTGGTGGCAGCGAAGATATCTCAACGCACAATATGTAGATAGGCAACTGGTGCACGATGCAGAGCAAATCGCTAGAATGCGTGCGCAATATGAGATTAGGAAGAAACTTGTCAAGAGACCTCCGCTACCTGATACGGAAATAATGGTACCAACTACCGCTGCGGATTATCAGATGCGTGAGTGATACCGTGACAGACGTCATTTCGGAAGTTGCTGCACTCAAAGCGCAAGTTGCCGCTATAATGACAAATAGTGAGTTAACGCAAGACGTATCTTCAATCTGGGTAGTTTACGACCCATCTAAAATATCGGTTTGGTGTGAGAAGACCGACTGCCCGTTACTTGGAAGAGAAGTCACATACGATGTTCTAAAAGAGGAAGAGCAGGAAGATGGAGAGTTAGGATCCATTGTCACAACTGGGGTTTCGGAAAAAGAATCCGAAAGCGGAGATTATGATGCTAGAATAAAGAGAGTAAGTTCCCCGAAGATAAAACATCACGATCTTGGTGTGATAGCGTCATTCACTTCCAAAAAGAAAGCGACTGACTACATCGAGGAATACTTCCGGTTGAATAGAGGGAATTTCACAGGTGAGAATGCTCCAGAAATAGGATTATCTGAAATAATCATAACTACCTGAAAATGGAATCTTAGACGTTTCCATAGTATACTTTAAGGACCTAACCCCACTCTCTAAACTTACCCGCACCGTGTTACTGCGGTCGGTGGGATTGATATTGATGACACTTGATAGAACAATACTGAGCGACATAACTGTGCACATGAAATACGCACGTTTTGATTCAGAGAAACAACGCCGAGAGACTTGGGAAGAAATTGTAGAACGCAATAAGCGAATGCACGTAGATAGATACAATTTACTATACAATAATAATGAGGAGTTTAGACATACCCTAGACGTAACATACGATTTGGTAACCCAAAAGAAAATACTTCCCAGTATGAGGAGTATGCAGTTTGGTGGTAAAGCAATAAAGGCAGCAAATAATAGAGTTTACAATTGTGCATTCATACCGATCGATTCCTTTAATGCCTTCTCCGAGGCAATGTTCTTGCTACTCGGAGGCACAGGTGTAGGGTATTCTGTTCAGAACAACAACGTAGAGAAACTACCTGCTAGACAAGCAATGAATGAGACCGAACCAATTCAATATCAAATAGGAGACAGCATCGAAGGTTGGTCCGATGGGGTGAGAGAAGCCGTGATGAGTGTGATGTACGGATACCCAATTGAGTTTGACTACACAGCAATTCGACCAAAGGGAAGCGTAATCAAAACATCTGGTGGAAGAGCGCCAGGTCATGGGCCATTGAAGACTTGTATCGATAGAATACTAGAGTTAAGATGCGACCAATCGTAGCACACGACATAATGTGTCATCTTGCTGACGCGGTATTGTCAGGTGGGATTCGGAGAGCAGCCATGATTAGTTTGTTCGATAAGTATGACGACGAAATGATTAATTCAAAGACTGGTTTGTTTTGGGAACAAAACCCACAAAGAATGCGAGCAAACAACTCGGTGGTTCTTGATAGAGAAACAGTAACGGAAGAAGATTTTGAAAGAATTTGGGCAGTGGCTAGAGATCATAATTCTGGTGAACCGGGATTTTATTTCACTAATGACACAACATGGGGAACAAATCCTTGTTGCGAAATCGCCTTAAAACCACACTCTTTCTGCAATCTGACGGAAGTAAATGTAAGCGACATCACCGACGAAATGGATTTGGTTGAGCGCGTATCTGCTGCATCATTCTTAGGAACACTACAAGCAGGTTACACAGACTTCCATTATCTAAGACCAATCTGGAAAGAGACTACAGAGAAGGATGCATTGATTGGTGTCAGTATGACAGGTATTGCTTCGGGTAAAATTTTGGATTACAATCTAAGTAAACTAGCAGAAATAGTGAAGAGTGTAAATGTAGTAACAGCAGAATTAATCGGTATTAATAAAGCAGCAAGAACAACCTGTGTTAAACCAGCGGGAACAACAAGTCTCACACTCGGCACATCATCAGGCATCCATGCTTGGCATAATGACTATTACATCAGGCGCATACGTGTAAAGAAGAATGAACCAATTTACACATACCTTAGTATTAATCACCCGACACTAGTTGAAGACGATGTGATGGATAAAGAGAATGGGGCAGTCATCTCAGTACCTCAAAGCGCCCCACCAGGTTCTATATTGCGAACAGAAAGTGCATTAGCCCTACTTGATAGAGTAAGGAGGTTTAGTACTGAGTGGATTAAGAATGGTCACAACAACGGTTTCAACACACATAATGTTTCTGCTACCGTATCGGTAAAAGATGACGAGTGGAACATTGTTAAGGAGTGGATGTGGGACAATAGGGATGTGTATAATGGCATAACAATACTACCTTACAACGGTGGGAGTTATCAACAAGCACCATTTGAAGATTGTGATGAAGTAACGTATAAGGAAATGTTCGCCAATCTTACAGAAGTTGATTTAACACAGGTTTGGGAGACAGAAGACATGACACACTTAGAAGTAGAAGCCGCTTGCGCTGGTGGAACATGCGAAATAGAT